>Ga0126342_10007333_pt1 | contig 19668 bp, 18 predicted proteins | sample Cyp1metagenome_FD_92528 | JGI IMG/M metagenome (GOLD analysis project Ga0126342, IMG submission 92528) | Coral microbial communities from Lord Howe Island, Old Settlement Bay, Australia - Cyphastrea 1 metagenome | ecosystem: Host-associated > Invertebrates > Cnidaria > Coral ... | reverse complement strand
GACAACCCAAAGCAAACCTGAGGATTGCAGGTGAAATTGACTGAGCTTAGGCATAGCTGTGGAAAAAGAAAGCTGCGGGAGCGCGAGACAGTACCTGTTTCATATGACACTTTGAGATGTATACATGTATATATTTGCATATATATATATATATGTATATATATATATATACATATATGTATAAACGCACAATATATGTGTATACATACACACTTATATGTATACGCACGCACTATATGTATACACATGTTGTCCGCAACCTTAACGTTCGCCCAGACTCATCATTGTGACATAACAGAGACAATTCTGTGTTGCTGGGAAGTTGCGAATCCAAGGAAGGCCAAGGGGGAAAATTAGGCCACGGCGGCATGTGAAAGATACTTTGAATACAGTTATCTTCATGAGGAAACAATATCACCTGATCATCATGAGGGATCAAAATCCTCCACCCCCTATGACCAATATGCTGAACGGGCTAACAACAAGCCACCCTCTATGGCCAATATGTTGAATCGGGTAATTACATCATACTACATCAACATTATCTTCATGAGGGAACAAAATCCGCCACCCCCTATGCCCGATATGCTGAACGGGCTAACAACATCAACTTTATCTTCATGAGGGATCAAAATTCGCCACCTCCTCAGAACAATATGATGATTGGGGAAACAACATCAACTTTATCTTCATGAGGGATCAACATTAGCCACTCCCTCTGAACAATACGTTGATTGCGGGACATCAACTCTGGGCAAACGTCAAGGTTGCAGCACACATGTACACACATATATATATACAGACTATGTATGTATATATATATATAATATACATACATTATATACATACATATTTCTATCTATATATCAAGTGCACCACAATAATAAGGGAATTGGATGAAATTGAATAATCTGCGTGAGGAAACACGTTTTCTTTACACGTTTGGGTCCTTTGCATATCAGCAATTGGCCTCCAATGCAGAAGACATGAGCTTGTGGTAGTTTGTGCATCAATTGATTTGCAGCTCGTACTAAAACGCGTACGTAGGACAGAATGGGATGCAAACCGTAGGGAAGAAACGGGCAGAACATTACTAGATGTGAGATACAATATGTTTGTGAACTACTGTATCTCTTTCAATAAAATCCGAATACCGCAGCCTTTTTGCAGCTTGTGTTTCGTTTCTTCGTGATTGGTTTGATCAAACATAGACATTCTTTGGATGTCCGCCTCGAAAGCCAGGCGCAACAAAGACCTCCAGGACCTCAATCTATTCCAACCGCTTTTCTCCAGAAGTTGCGGAACAGATTCAAGAGTATTTGGAGGATTTTTAGCATGGGCTTGCCGGGGTTGGTTGCCAAAGAACTTATAGTTTCCCACCTGAACAGCAAGGGAAAGTTCTGATGGCCAACTTACAGCTTGGATGAAGCATGCGGCAGGGGCATCTTCATGAGCGTGTGCATTAATGTGCATTATATGTACTATCATAGGCTATCACGAGAGCGGGGATGCATAAATGCTCCTAGAACTTATACTCGCACTAGCTATGTTGATATAGTGGAAATGGGGGAGTCCAGCTGCAGGAATTAGGAATTTCACAATTCCAGAACTCAAGGGTCTTAGATAAAAAACATGTCATGTCCTTTTTTTTGTCACCATTTTGTTCATCTTCCAGGGTTTTTTTGTTTTTTTGTGGGATGCCAGGATGAAGCAAGAAGCAACCTTTTGCTCACCTTGGTCCGATGCCTGATCTTACGCTCACCAGCCGGTGGAACACGGCTGTCCGTGAAGCAGGTTGGATATGGCTGGATTGGAGGGTTTTTCATGGCAATTTTTGGGTGCCGATTCTTTGATTTTTGTATATTTTAGTATATTTAGTATTCACATGTATTGAATTATTCACTTCTTTTGGTCAACTATCCAGTTTTTTGGGATAGTGGATAGCCTTGACCCCTACCCAATTGGCACAACTTCCCAATCACGTAATCTTATTTGGATACACCAATCACACATACACACAACGACGGCGGCCACGGCCATGTGCATTTGTCTATCAAGTTAACAGTTGGGCGGTGAAAATGATCTTATCCGGGAAAAAGCACGATTTTTGATGATTTTTGTGTCGATTGGTTCTCCTTTGTGTGCCACAGTTTTCCAGAGTTTCTCATCATGCCTGATGCAAGGTCATCCAGATGGTCTTGGGACACTTCTTGGTCATGCAACTCTTGGTGTCGCCTTTCGCGCCCCAGTTGGGCAGTTTGTTGAGTGCTCAAGTGCTCAACTTGGGTTAAACCATGCTAAAACCATCAAACAACCCGATAGTTTAGGCTAGAACCTTGCAAAAACCCAAGTAGATGATTGTTGATGTCTACAATACATATATATATATATATATATATTATACATATAAATGAAGAGATTCATATGCACATACACACTTGACCAATTCTATTTTTGCAGCTGTCGTTGATCTTATGTGCAGAGTGCTGACAGCTGAAGGTGCTAACAGCTGTTCTGACCCTTGACGATCTGGGAGCAACCCGGGCGTTGTGTGACTTTGGCTGAAGAGTTTTTGTGCCGGAGAAATTCAGGAGAATCATGGAGGGGTTTTGTTGGGTTTGGACATCTTCAGAATCTCATCACAGTCATTGCTGATTGATTGTTTCACTATGCTGAATCGACTATTTTCTTATTCCACCTGCAATTCCGCCGGGAACTGCCAGGTGGCCACAATGCCTGGGTCAAGGGGATGTGCATGAACACTCAGCTACAGGCATTTTCTCTGGTTTTGCTCATTTTGGGCTTGGTCTTTGAGGGCGTCTATTTTCTGAACTTTGGCTGATGAGAGGCTGATGGTTGTTGAACAATGGAAGCCATGAGAAATCGATGAGAAATCTCTGTTAACAATGGTGATTTTCCACTTCGCAAACTGCAACAAACTACCCAAGGATATCATGATTTCAGAATCATCTATATACAATGTCTGAACACTGAAACTGACAGCATACACTTGTTGTTCTTCACTTATGGCTTAGGGCGATGTAGACATCCGTCTCGGCTCACATCGAGGAACTCTATTCTGGAGTATACCACACGTTATGGCTTGGATATGTTGGAATCCACCGGCGCAGCTCCCTCCTGCTACTTGAAGTTGATGCGACTCCGCTCGAGCAGAGTGTCGCTTGGGCAGATTGAACCGGATAAGAAGTTCCTTTTTGTTGGCTACTGTCATGTTGTTTGTTGGTTAAACATGGTTAAACACAGTGTTGGTTGGTGAAATCTCCAATTGAAGTTATTTTGACATTCTAGAGCATAATGTTTTTGAAGAACAGGCAGCAACTGAAGTCTCTTGCATCCTACTACACATGATGCCAGCCGTTCAAAGATTTCAATGACCCAAAGGCTTGCAGTCCCTCATGAGAGTCCGAAAGAAGAATCGTTGTCAGGTATTCAAAGACGCTTTCAGCAATCCAATCCTTCACGCTCTTCATTTTTTGCGGTTCCAGTGCTGCACTATTGGGCCGCATCAATTTTTGTGGCTAGTGTGATCGTGAGGGTTTTGTGAGAGGTTTCAGCTGCAACAGATCTTCCCATCTACCAAGTCGAAGCTGCAAACTTCTGACGAATTCCTGTCTGCCAATCCACCCAAAAAAAAACAAATGCACCTCCAATTTCAGCTTCAACATGCCAGGATGGCACATTTAAGTGGTTTTGGCCGCTCCAAACTGCTCTAGCTATTCATCGCCAATGTCCAAGGCTATTTCATCTTGGTTGCATTATTCATCCTGCTGGGAACCCTCCTACACCCATCGCAACTGGCGCCGGTGCTTCTCTCCATCAGTGGTGCTGCGATTGTCGGACAGCAGATTACCGATTCTTGGCAGATGTCAGATTGACATTTGTGCGACATGTGTGTGCTTGGCTTGGCTTGTAGGAGTTATTGATACCTCTGGACTTCTAGCACATTTTGGAAAGAAGCTGGAACTCGTTTGTTGCATGCACATGCATTCCGTTGAACTGATCACAGCTTAATTGTTCCACAGATCTTCAACCGTTTAAACCACATGAAATCAACGGTGGGGATAGCATGCAGCAAACCCTTCTGTTTACCCTTTTCCCGCGTGGCTTGAAAACACATTGATCAACTGATCAACGCAAATGGAGTTTTCCTGAAATGGGGGTACCCTAAAATGGATTGTTTATAATGAAAAATCCTATGAGCATGGATGATTTGGGGGGTACCCCCATTTTCGGAAACCTCCCAATTGCTGCGTATAAAACACACACACACATATATATATACATATATATATACATATATATATACATATATATATACATATATATATATATATATACATATATATATAATAATATATATATATAATAATATATATATATATGTATTCCAGAATTAGACAGAGCAAATCCGGAATTAACCTTTCAATCAAAATGATAAACATGGAATCTTTGAAGCATCCTGGTGAAGTTAGCACTACCTACAAAAAGGTGAAGTTTAATGAGATCGTGAAGAAAGCCAAGAAGATTGCTGCCGAGATGCTGCAGAAAGCCGAAGGATTCGTCAAGGAGGGCGAGGCTATGATCAAAGGCGATGGTGCCAGTTGGCTTCGCTAGCTCTTGGTGGATGGGAATCATCAATCCATTTTCATAGGGATATATAGATTTTATGGTTTGGATTTATAGGTTTTATGGTTTGGATTCCCATTTATAGATGTGTATAGATTTTCATATACCCATGATGTTTGGCTTCCCATGGCATGGGATGCATAAACCACATACAAAAGAGGCCCATCCGCACCGAAATGAACAATTGCCATGGCGAAAAGAACAAGAAAAACACCAAATTCAAATTCAGGGTTTTTTTGCCCATTTTCTGAAGCCAAAAGGGTGTGTTTCTTCAAATGGGGGATCCCGTTTTAACATGTTTTAACCATGGATCTCAGTACTAAGTCATACCCCAATGACTTGGATGATGGAACCCCCCCATATTTTTGTGATGGAATGATGGAAAAGAAACATCTTGAAAAAAACATGTTGATATTCTCAAGAGCAGCCGAGGCCACAGAATCCCACAAACCTTCGCCGCATTCGATTTTTTGGAGATGGCTTGAAAGAAATTCAAATTAGATGAGAGGGAACCATGTTGAAGCCACCAATTGAAGAAGAGCTGGTTTCTTTAGTTTATGTTTTGACATTAGCTAGTGCTGAGCACTGGCGCAGGCGTTGCGGGAGATGTGCTGGATAAAATTCCTGGTGGTGCCAAGGACTGAAGCTCATGCCAGTTACAGAACACATAAAGATCTGTCATGATCCATATATGAGGAATATGATCCATATAGTTACACAATATTTACATCAATCCCAAATGGAGGATGAATATGATCCATATATGATCCATATCTCGCAGCGCCTTAGCGCCTTGGCCAACTCTAGGCATCTGCCATGTTGGAGAATGCCATCCCTTCTGCAGACAAGATGATCGAGCTAGCCACGGCACAGGCGTTGAAGAAAAGTTTCTTTCGCCATGATTTTAAGCATCATGTGTCATGTGACATGTGTAGCAACCTCCCCCAAAAAGACAGAATCGAAGAGTAAAATATCCTACTGCTTGAAAATCCCCTTTAATTTTGTTGTTTCAACAAACTCTTCTTCTTCACTCCATCTTTTTAGGGGGTATACCATGGTATACCCTCTGTCATGGCCGTAATGGCCATGGCAAACTTCAGCACGAGGCGGAGAGTGCCATGGATTCAGTCCAAAGTCCCCAGGAGAGACGGCGAAGTGTGGGGAACACATGGGAACACCTAGAGAAATCGAATGGTTTATGCTGGTTTATCACGGTTTATCATGCTTTATCAAGGTTTATCACGGTTTATCACTGTGTCCCTTTCCTAAAATTGGGATAAACTACAGTACGGTAGAGGGCATACTAACCAGTTTCAGATATGTGACACACACACACAGTCTTCTCCAATTACTCGTTTGCGACAATCCCCGCAGCTTTTCATAATCTAAGTTCTCCAAGGAGACCAAGAAGGCTCACAATAGGCAGACGAGAAGCCAAGAAACATGACTAGCCTTTCGCAACCTGAAATAGGTTACTACTACCATTTATTAGTAACCTTTCAAGAATCAAACATGGCAACGGACAATTCTCCCATAATATATAACATATAGATATAATGATATAGATATAGATATAGATGATTTAAGATTGGTTCACTCTCATTTCTTGTTGGTCCCTTGATGTCTCTTCTTATGGTTTTTCTGTTCTTTAAATATTTTAAATCTGCCATCCAAATCTTCAATCATTTTCATTGATCTTATTCCCGATCCTCATTTTTTCCGCTCGTAAATCACCGACCTGCCGGCGGCAGGATCTTCATCGGCTCTTGGTTGAAGCCCCACAGCAGGCGGGGTTTTTGGTGAAGTGGTTCTTGCTGGATTGGTTTTAGGGAAAGGTACAGGAATCAATTGTTATATTATGTTATATACAGGTTGTATAAATGTTGTAGCATGGTTGGGAAATGTTCGCTCTTTTTCTCATCAATTCCGAAAATTACTCATCGTTACTAATCAATTCGCGAAGTCTATGGGCCATGGGCGGCAAAGCATGTCTATGTAGCAACACTGGGATCATAATGGGAAATGGTGAGGTGATTGCAAGTACTTCTCGGGTATTGAGTCTGTTTTCAGCCCACACAGATGTGTTCTCGGTGTTCTCGGTGTTGATGTTTTTTTGTGTAAAGGCGCAGACGACACAGATGTGTTCTGAGTCTTTGTGCAGTTTAGAGTCTCTTAGTCCCTTAGGATACTTAGGATTACCCTCTGGTAATTTAACATAGCTATTGAAAATGGCAATTTACAGTTGATTTTCCCATGAAAAAAGGTGATTTTCCATAGTTATGTTAGTTTACCAGAGGGTAAGATCAATGAGGTCCCCAGCCGCGTCCCCCAAATCAGCCGTCTGCCAGGTTGCGGCCCGGAGCTTTGCACCTGGGATTGATCCGCATCGCATCGCCTGGAGAACTGGTTGAACATGGCTATTTTTACTGGTGTTTTTGACCATTGATATGGAGGGATGTTAAGGGAATAATGGGATCTGACCAGTTTTTTGACACATTTTTAAGACACCATGAAGTGAAAGACTGAGATAGTTCAGGTTGTTAACTGCCAGGCTCGTTCCAAATCGGGATTCAGAAAGCCTTGATTCTGGAGTCACCCAAGGCAGCCATGAGCGGTGCTGCTCAGATGGTCCAGGCATTTTTAAGGGCGCACGAAATGGGGATCGGTTCATGTCGCACGAAAATCCAATGCCTTTGGGAAATCAGAAATTCTCAGACTGCAACGCGAAGGTCGTAGTGGTTTTGTAGCAGTCCAAAAGCTGGCGCATGCCGCTTTGAGTGGTCGGTTCAATGTGATCTCTTCCAGATCTTTGCTTCCAACTGACCGTGAGAATTTTGCGATAGCCCTATATAGCCGTAAGTTTTAAATTTCGAAGCAGTCTGGAAATGAAGTACTCCCCTGGTTTAGAAAAAATCGGATTCAATGGTCATGGAGATTATCATGTTCCGCGTGATTCAATGGTCATAGAGATCATAGAGATCAGGGCCAATCCTCCCTTCTTTTCGGAGAAAGCTGCAGGGCATTGCAACCAATAACGTTGGCGACGTTGTCAAGATGCTCCAGGTGTTGCTGGTCATGGCTGGTGAATTTATGGCCATCTCAGTGGGAAACTGATGAGAAATCCATAGCCTCAAATTGTGACTGGGGGACTTTCCCATAATTTTCAGACAAAGCTACATAGATCATGATAGATCCAGCCATCAATGCCGCCATCTGGCTGCCATAGGTTTGAACATTTCAGATTCAGTTGTGACTCGTGGATCGCTTAGATGCATTTTGGCACGATTTGGTTTCAAGCAACGCAACCTCTTTGATATGAATGTTTGTACTTCCTTGCGTTCCACTCTTCTCGCAAGCTAGTCTCTGCATGTGTATTTTGAAGTGCAGACCATGTACTTGAAAGCGACAAGAATGCGGCATCGAGCACACTCGCACATCCTGTAGGGTCTGCTGATTGACACTTTGGTATTTCCACCTTTCCCGTGATCGCAGACCATGGCTTCCAAAAATCCCGCGGCGGCGACGCAGATGTTGCAGGCCAGTGCCCCCTTCAAGCAACCCCAGCACTATGATTTGTAAGTTGTAACATGTTGTAAACTTATAACTCCACAGGGAAGTTGAAATTGACGCCAAAACCGCCTTTCCGTGCCTTTGTCTCTTGGAGCGATCAAGAGAAAACCCCCTCAGAAAGCGCGTTACCTCGAGATTTGGATGGGGTTCTTTGGCTGTCTTGCATCATGATGGTTTCCTGCAGGCAGCAGTGACCAACCATCGAGAAAGCGGCATCATGATGGTCAAGGTTTGCGGCTGGGGGTTTTGCCACTGTACCCTGGTCACAAGAAATGAGCTGGAACTTGTTTATGTTCGGTTCATATCCCCAAACACGAAAGTGATCCATTTAATCCATCACCAGCTGGGCGATAAGAAGAGATTCTCACATCCGCGTGGAAGACCTTGGTCAACAGGAATTGGTCGTGCTCAATCCTTCGGGTGCTGCTCAAATTCTGAAGGCTGGATATCCTCTGGCAATCCAAAAGTGGTTTCGTCGAGTGGCAGAATTGATGCAGAATTGATGCAGACCATGAAAGACCTGACGCAGCTTCACAGCTAGTGGTGTCAAGTTCTTTTTTTTTCTCTTTTTTCTAGAGTGAAGATGTACACTTCTGCTTCTTGCTTTGAACCTTGATACCCAAATAGACTTGAAAATTGACATGAATTCTGAGCTATCAATCAACAGCTGACTTCTTGCGGCATTTTTTTCCTGAGTCACCGTGCATATCAACTAAGTAAACAGAATCATAGCCACTCACATGGGGGTTTCCAGAAATGGGGATACCCCCAAATCATCCATTTCAATAGGATTTTCCATTATCAATTATAAACCATCTATTTATCGGGTGCCCCCATTTATGGAAACCTCCACATAGCACCAGACCATGCGAACATTGAGGGAATGTCGGCGCTCCGAAATCGCCACCAGGGCATGTCTGGAGCTTCGGTAGCTGATCTCAGAGAGGCACGACTGCCGGCCAGCGGCATCTTAATGGATATCCTAATAGATATCTAGATAGATCTCTTAAATTCTCTTAATGGATAGATATCTGAATAATCTTAATAGAGATCTCAAGAAAAAACCGGAATCCCGTACACGACTGAAGACTGAAGATCCACTGGTATACCCTGGAGATCCCTGGAGATTCCCAGTGGATCTTATGGATTTCCAGCCTTTCCAGCCTCCGTGCTCCGTGCAGGGCTTGCCACCTGACCAAGCCGAGCTCTTGGACCAAGCGCTGAGAGATGTGGGTTTTGACTTCGACGCGGAGGTGACGGAGGTGAAGGTTGTGGCTGGTGAGGACGACCAGTTGCGTAGCTTTTTTTGTGGCAATCAAGCCATTGGTCTCTGGACATAATATGACATAATGTCATTTACTGTTTCATTTCATATCAAATGCTAAATGAAGATGAAGAAAAATCAAGAAGCATGTTTTTAGGCACTGACAAAACACCGCTATAAGATGCTATAAGTCGAAGGTGATTTCTGACAGAATCGGAAGTTCATTTGGCTGCAGGATGCCACTGTTCCCGGTGCCGTCTCGCAGTTTGAGGCCTTTTACGATGTTCCACGCGCGACGCTACCCGGGGTTGCTCCAACCTATGGGTACATGATAGCGACATATAGCGACAAGGGGAGAAGAACACTGAAGAACTTGTCACTGTTGACCTATGCTGCTATACCATGCTATACCTCGATTCTTGATATGGCAAGGGTTACTGCCCTAGTGTCCAAGACTACTCAACTCTGTGATACTTTCTGAGCACCGCAGCATTTGTGCATGTGTATCCTCTTTCTACTTAGCAGCCTTAGCACGTGGCTATTCATCGTTTGGTGTCATTCACACAGATGCACTTCCTGCTTTGGGCACTTTTTTCATCTCAGAGAAGGGCCTGGTGCAATTCCGTTGTTGCTTGAGATATCAAACAAAGGTTTGGACAGCCACGGCAAGTATAAGTAAATGAATTTACCCTTCGGTAATCAAATCAAACATGGCAAAGGGAAATCCCTCATAAATGGGCATTTAAAGTCATTTAAAGGCGACAATCATCGAACTACTGTAAGTGGGAGATTCTCCAGCAGCCAGGGCTTTGCTTACCACAGGTGGCATCGTCAAACACCACAGATATCGCGGCAAAACTACAGGCGGGGTCATGGCCGAAAATATGCCTAGGTGCTATGTTTTCATTGGCAGGATGTTGACACCGAATTTGGCTATGGCTCAAAATTATTGACCACCAAACTTTATTGGTAGTCATCATTGGATATACGACATGTTTGAAACAAACCAGTTCATTGCTTGGATACCCATCGTGTTCGATTGCTGGATGCTTAAATCGAATCCAAAAAACCTCGCGAGGACACTTCCCCTTTTGGTTGCCTGGTGAATCTCAATGGTTGATTTTTCAATCCACATTCTGGTGCTTAAGCTATTGAAAATGGCCATAGAAATAGTTGATTTACCCATTAAAAGTTGTGATTTTCCATACTTCTGGGACAGTTTACCTTAAATTCCCATTCTTTTTGTTGGTTAATGACCCCCTTGCTCGGCTCAGCCTTGAACGGAAGGAGCTGGCTGCTAGCAATCCGGACGCTGCATCGCAAATGCTGCAGGCGGATCACGGGGCTTCCAGGATCTCTCAGGGTACAGCATGGTCCTTGAAAAGGGGGAGAACCCTCAAAGCAGTGTTGGCATGGGCGGCTCTCATGGGTTTATGACTGTGTCTAAGGTGTATTGTGGGAATGGAGCATTTTGATCCATTTGGGGTTGTTTCGGGGCCGCCATGTGAAGGCATCATCCTTGAGATCATGTGCCAGGAATGGCATGTTTGGGATGGAATTAGCCCTGAAGTTTCGAACTGGCCAATGGAGCATATCTGCAAATAGCTTTACAGTAATATACTGATTATTGATTCATATCCATGTAAAAAATCCACCATACAAAACGGTAAACACCAGCATTGTCACTCTTGTAACTCTGGTAGTAAAGGGCCCTTACCAACCTTTACTGTACTACCTGATCTTGCCTTGGGGCGGATTCGTATGCACATGGATTGTCACAATCCATGAACTGGATTTCCCCTTAACTAACCTCATTTGATTGTTTTTCCAATAATTTAACTGACCCCGGATTAGTCAACCCTGATTGAGTATAGTACCCCCAGTGATCTGCGAATATTTGATGCTACCCCGATGAAACAGTCCAGGGCTTTGAGTTCCATCGCTCCCGTGGGGCGGTCCAGGCATTGTCCGGAGGGTACTCCAAAAACGGCGCCGCCAAGATCATGCAGGCGCTGGGATGGACGGTAAAGCGCATGCCACAAACAAAGCCTGTTTAGGGAAGTTTTACTATCCATTTTCTGGTAAACTTGGGGATAGTTTATCGGGTTTACCACAGTAGCTTGGATGAAGGATTTTTTGTGGGCCTCAAATAGTAGCACATAGGTAACCAAGTAGCGATTGGTATCCAAATGGGATGAAATCGGATCGTACAAGCAATGGTTGGCAGGTGGTTCCAGATATTCTATGCTTTCCTGAGTTGGTTTGGTAGACACATGGTAAAACCACCAAGCGTACAATACTTGGATTGGTTGCAACCACCAACATTCGGGAGAAAACTCAGAGCATGCAGGAGATGGCTGCAATCAATCCTTCAAGTGCAGCTCAGATGCTGAAGGCCCATTAAGGGACCAAAGGGGGGGGGCCACTTGCGCTTTTTCAGCCGGATGGTCGTCAACCCCTATGCTGGGATGACAGGGAGTGGCTGCGGGTGATTTGGATGCAGCCGTGGAAATGTTGGAGGCCACGGCTCGGGTTTTGATGGTCACCGATGGGGTTTATGAAATTGGGTATACCCTATGGTAAACTGTCCCATAACTATGGAACATCACCATTTTGTTGAATGGGTAAATCAACATAATCAACTATTTGGACTGGGCCATTTTCAATAGCAAACTGTTAGTTTACCAGAGGGTACTAGAAATGGGATGTAAAATGACCACCAGCCATGGTCTGGTTCATGGGATTGTTTCATTATCGGAAATACATGGATTTACCACATCCATTGAATACTGTTGGATTGCCATGGATGGATGACCATACCACATCTACACATATACAGACTATTTTTCGACCATGGCACATGGAGTTTGCGGGGCTGCCTTGTCATCTTAGATTTTGAAAGCTTCGCAGCAGGAAAGGAAGACTCAGATCATTGTTCTTACTCTTGTCTAAAAGGTAAGTTTCAAGCATCCCAGGAACATCTTGAAAACCACCAGGGGTTAACCCCATTTTAGACCGTTTTGTACTGAAACCTATGGTCTTGTGGACGTTTGGAGGCACTTGCGGCTCCGACAGAAACAGGTGTTTTTACACCAACAGCATTTAACACTGCAGCCTGTCAGCCAACGCCTCCATGACCTTCCCAAGCATGTCGACCATTTCATTTATTATATTTATTTAGTGATCCACAGGAGAGCCACCACCCAACGCCAACAGATGGCTGCCATCAGGCTCTATCTGGCACGGACCAAGCAAAGTACTTGGAAAAGGCACTTTCAGATGCTGGGCTTCCAGTGAACATGGCCGACTTGGCCAAATTCAAGACAGCCATAGAGGTGCGGGGCCAAAGTCAATCACGGAAGAGAAGGGGAACCCGTGTGGTGAATTTTTGGGTTTTCTTAGAAACAGGGATGTTTTGTCACTTTTGTGGTTGTTTGCTGAAACCTCACATGTTGTACGCATGACATATGCACCAGGTATCTAAACATCGGAATGCGGAGGCATGTTCACGAATTTATACACAAAATAACAGGGGAATGAATGGTGAATACATTGAACAAACGAAATGGGGAAATAACTTGGACACAATTGCAGTATTGATAAATAGCTGGGGAAATGATAGGAAATTTGGGGGAAGCAACAGGAAACTGCTTGGGGAATACCCACAGGAAGCGCGCAAGTTCGCTGCAAATCCTCTGGAGGCTTGCGGTACCAGGAATGCAGACAGAACATGTACATACTTGGGGCTGTTCCAGTGATAAGATGTTACAAGATGTTACAAGTGGTTATATAACATTGTATAACTATAGTGATTACTACTGTAGGTCACCATGGTTATACCATGTTATACCCATTAACCCAAACTGCAGCCCCAAGTAGTCTGACATTCTGAATTCCATCCTTTACACACTTTTTCACTTGACCTGCGAATGATCCCCCCGGCAAGTTCCGGATTGCCACGCAGTCGGGCTTTCAGCATCAACGGGCTTTACCAATTGGTTGGATCCATAAGTGGATGGAAACATCATGAAACATCTTTTCTGGATTTTTTGCCTTGTTTGGAATGCAATTTTCGGGGAAATCCTCTTCAAAAACCTTGGGACATGCCAGGCTGCAAGACAAGCTGCTGGTATGGCTCCGGTGAAGCAAGATGAAGAGGCAGGCCGATGTCTCGAGCTGAATATCGGTGAACTTTTCCTAAATGAACGACGGCTCATGATGACCGCAAATGGTCCACTTGTTCCTGGTTTATCTGGTTTATCTGGTTGGTGGATTGGAACATCAATTTTCTTTTTCCATATATTCGGAAGAATCATCCCAACTGACTAATATTTTTCAGAGGGGTTGAAAGCACCAATTGGTTATTCATGGACAATGGAAAGATGGTCCATCTTCGTCAGCATTGCAGCCAGGATCTGGGACGTGCACTTGGTGAAGCCCGCAAAGCGGCGGGTGCAGCCCAGGTGCGGCTGGTTGAGTTCTGCCAACTTCTACAGGTACTTCGGAATTCATCAGCTTGCGATCTATGTGGGTTTATCATATGATATCATATGGTTTATCTATGTTTATCTGGAAATATGGCACCTGGTTTATCATCATTTTCCCCCCATTTAAGGATGGTCTGGGCTACGGCTTTTTTCAGCTGTGCTTAAATCTATCTCCGAGTCCAGGACCTCTCCGGTGATGCGCAGAAAGGGGAAGAAGCGGCTGAAGATTTTGAGGAGAACTTGTTGATGATGTTGGGCCTCAGCAAAGGCCAATTGATTCTACTGAACATCCAGGCCGCGGAAGGATGCCAGTGGCTATCCCTGAATGATTCGTCTGAACAATATCTCTACACGTGTAGGTTGTACCTGTCAGAATTTTAGTTGCTGTAAGGCAGAATTATTTTGCCACATGACCAAACTATGGTTGATGGCTGTAGTCATATCAGAATATGACTTTGATATATACTTTGATGATCATGCCCCGAAAGAAACACGCATTTGGACAAGGATCAAAATTGGGCACAGATATTAGTTGAACTGTGTGGCTGCCCCAAATCTGATGTTTTTCATGATTGGTGGGTATTGCAGGGTTCCGCGTCAAGTTTCTACCTTTTTCTGAGCGCTATGGAAGCCAGGAATGGGATCCAATTCGAAGGGTCGGAATCCCACCACCAACCAAGTTGATTGCTGAAAAACGACCCATTTTGCTCGTACTGTAACAGGTAACATATTTTCATTTAGATTTTGATACCCACCACTCAGTTGGCTTGGCCATGTTGACCCATTCCAGTTTTTTAACCAAAGAGAGACCTCAATGGCATTCCTAGAGATCCCCGCTGCCCAAAGAATGGCCTATAAAATTGTCACTTTTTACATCTTTTTACATGTGTTTTGAGACAACCGTTTTGAGGCCCTTTCTTGAAACCTTTTTTACTGTCGAAATCTTTGTTGAAACTACTATCAATGCGATATTTGTAACAACAAAAATGGAGATTGAACTGGTAAAGAATTGGAGACGTGGTACATTTTAACCCTAACATTTACCAAGCAACCCCCACTTTTTGGGGCCGTTTGGCTAATATTTTTAGTCTGCTTTGGGTCCCCAGCCATGGTGACCATGGTGACCATGGTGAGGCGGTGTTGATCTTCCTCAGTTGGGTCGGGTTCATGCTGATGGGCGCCTATCTCTTCTTGGGCAGTGAAGCCCTGATCCCCCAACTGACGGCCAACGTCTCTGCGGTGGGTGGGGCGGTGACGCTGATTCGCTCCAAATCGCGACATGGCGCGAAATGGGGGGTTTCAAGGTGTAAATGGGAAAATGGGATGTTTTTTTCCCCGAAGAATTGTGCATGTAGATCATGTAGTCATCTAGAATCACATGGATATCAAGTAAGAAAAGAACGGATTGTAAAAGTCTGAGCGGGTATGGGCCAAAGTTTGAGAAGCAAGGGACCTGCAGATTGGTTGCAGTTTTTTTGGAATTACGCAATCTATTTCTTTCAGTTGCCAAACAACTGACTCATTACCAAACAATGACTTCAGGTGCGACCGAGAGGAAGTGACCTTTCAGTGTTCTTGGGGAGCTCCCAGAAATGAGCTTATGAGGCTACAAATAATGGGACGACCCTGGATATATTATAACTATAACTATATTATATTGATTTATATTGATATGATATGCCATGTTCTTCTTCTTCTTGTTCTTCTTGTTGTTGCTGTTGCTGTTGCTGTTGCTGTTGCTGTTGCTGTTGCTGTTGCTGCTGCTGCTGCTGCTGCTGTTGTTGTTGTTGTTGTTGTTACTGCCTCCTTTGTCTAGCGCTGTAGTTGCTGCATTTTTCATGGGGCTGGAACTTGGAATGGAATCATTCATGTCTTCATAAGGGACATGTGGGAAACTCAATGCCATAAACGTACCACTTGGGGATGTTTTCTACCACCCAATGGTGATAACTTGGGGATGGTTTATGGCATTGGGCGAATTCCACATTAAGCCAATGGCCATCACCTTGGAGGGTTCTCCTTTGGCGAACCAAGGAGTGAGTTGAAGTCGGGTGACCTGAAATCTATCCAGAGCACCATGCAGGCCGTTTTGACCTGGGAGTGGATTCGGGGCGGATTTTTTCCTTTTTGAAGATGTAGGACTTATAAAGATTCCAAGGGTCAGACCGAATTTTAAAGGACACCAGCCACCAGTCCAGTTGTTTGAACGGAAAAGAACACTTAGCTGACTTAGCTTGATCCAGAAGCAACAGCATGACCAACCGCAGAATCAGAGCACGATCATGGCCCATGTCATGGCCCATGTCATGGCCTGTCAACCCCAGGCAGCCAGCAGCGAGTTGAAGGCGAAATCTTCTGCACCTTCGGAAAAGAAGACTCAGTGAGATCTACCATGAAAAACCACATGAAAAACCACATGAAAAATAATGAAAAAAACAAACTGAAAAAACAACTTGTGGCAAAGCTTGGTATATTTTGGTATCCATTTTTCACAGGCTTAGGTGGTGCACTGAGTTGCCATCTCTGACATTTTCAGGATGATGTTTTCGGTTTTTAAGATATATACATGGCCAGACCTTGGCAAAGCCACTGGCCCCCTGGCCACGGGTGAAAGTGTTTAACTTGATCCTGCTGGCTGTGAACCACAGCTCGTCTAGATGCTTGGAGAGAATCCTCTTATCTTTGGGTTCTTTCCTTTTTTGGCACAGCATGAATCCTATGCGCCAACGACAACGCGGAGCGAAAGGCTTTGGGGGCGCCAAGGATGAACACAGCGAGGCCCATTTGCCTTGAAGACATTCCCCCAACGTAATTTACAGTGGGATGCAAACCAAACAATAAGCATCCCCATGCGTGTGTTTTTCCATGTTTTTCCCCTTTAAAAGTCAGGATTTCCCGGTGTCAGATTTCCGGAGGGTAACCACCAGAATACATTTTCAGATCCAGTAGTCGCCAGCCCATACTCTGGGAGCAACGACAGTGCAGCCGAGGTCATTGATTACAATCAAAGAAAATACGAGATCGAAATAGTTGAGGCTCATGGGTTCAACTGAGATGTACCTTCCATGACCAGCAGACACTGAGAAGTGTCTCTTTGATGTGTGCCGAAAAAAACGTTTGCACGCATCATTTCCGAAAAGAACTGGAAAGCTTTCAGTGCCGTTGTCCGAGTTCAAGCATGGAATCGATTGAATCTCGGCCATGACATGGTCATGAACATAGAACTCAAGAGGAAAGCTCACTTCGTATGTTCTCTGCCCTGTGCCCAGTGCAAACCAGCGAAAGCCATCTCCATCATCGAAGCAGACGTCAACGTAGACTTTGCCCCTCCAAAGGACTACAAGGTGCGAAAAAATGTCACGCCTCGCAACAGCAGAGCTGTGCAGCTGGTTGTAGAGATCTTTGAGGATTTCTTAGATGGTCAAGATGGAGGTTTCCTGAAATAGGGGTATTTCCCAGATATCATCCATTTATAGATGGGATTTTCCTTGAAATAAATCATCCATTGGTCAAGGCCTAACACCCAGCCTTTCAGCCTGTTGCGCAGGAACCGGTACCAGCTGCTGCGGCCGCAGCTGCAGTGGAAAACACACATCTCGCCACGAAGGCGCGGCTTTTAAAGATCCGATGGATCATGGTCAATAGCAGAATTGCTGGGGTTCATGGATGGTCATTCCCACCCAGATATGCCTATATATATAATATGTATAATTATATATGTATATAAATACACGTATGTATACATATATATACATATATGCATATATATAATATTATATTATATTACAAATCAATACATATATATATATCATGGTATCTGTCAGTTGGGGATGGACACATAGGATGGATCTGATGATTGTAATGTCCATTGGGAGGAGTCCTGATAGAGGATCGATGCCCATTGACCGATATGTATATATAGAAAGGTCTGGAAACTAGATGTAAAATGATTTAAAGGGTATTAAATATGATGTTGTCAGTAGCTCACATAACATGACTTCAAACTCTTGGGAAGACTATTGCGATGCGCTGGAAGTCACGGTTGCCATTGTTGCCCATGGCTTCGGGGTTTTCATCCAGGTTCGTCTGACAGGATAGCCCTGAATCTATTGGCCAATCACTTTCCCTATCAACAATTTGGAGGTATACCATGGTACCAATGTGGAGGTTTCCTGAAATAGGGGTACCCCAGTTATCATCCATTTTATTTTTGGATTTTCCGAGAAATAAACCATCCAGCTATTGGGTACCCCTATTTTAGGACACCTCCATGTATACCCAACTTTCAGACACAGAGGATCAGAAGTTCTGTCGCAGGAGGAAGAGGCTGTAGCTGAAGCAGAGGTCTCCGGGCTGGGCCCTGTCTCCTCAGGGGTCGTCCAAAATATGCTATACGGCATACGATGTACCCCAATTTACAGGCACTTTATAGGGGACAAAAATTGATGTTCGCATTGGATTCCAGGGATTTCTGAGACTAAAGACCCGCTTCTGACAATTGATGGATGACTTCGTCCAGCCGTTATGTTCTCAGGAGCCAAAGCTCTTCGGCGGAAGCGGTCAACGTGAGCTCAGCATGGGGGGTCCGGCAGGTACACCCATCTAGGTGTCTGGAACTTGGGTATGCCCCCAGCTTATGGCAATTTTAAGGAGGAAAATTATCATGAACCATGAGATGGAGTTGGGGTACCCAATTTTGAGACACAAAAAGTTGGGAGATTGTCTACTTACTCTAGGATGAATTGGTAGAATCTTGTAGATTCAGATGAAATCAGAGTGATGTATCTTCGGAGATCAAGTCTGAATTTCTTGGCTATCCATATGACGTGCTTCTCATATTCAGCAGGTCGCTACATAGCTCACACATGCTCACACTAGTAGCAATTAATAGCAGCTATGTTCAGCGTTTTTTTTTATCAATGGATTGGTTTAAGGGAAAATTTACAGGAAACCATAGATTTTCCCATTAAATATGGGGGTTTTCCTGTAAAATTTCCCTTAAACCAATCCATTGATTTTAGCAATTAATTAACACGGCCGAGTTCGATGTGAACCAAGGTGTGGATGGCAAGCCAATCAAAACTCCTTTGGCCTCACCTGCTTCAGGTGCGGTTTGCCCAGTAAACCTGATGCGAAAAAACTGCCCTGCCTGCCCTGCCTGGTGCTGGGCGTTTTTTTTTGGGGAACCCATCATGCTGGTTTTGAAATCGCCCCAGATTGAATTCCTTCAGAATAAGTGAAGGGACAGGGTATCTTGGGAAAGCATAATATGCTGGAAAGAAGCTACAGTGCCCTCAAATTTGATGGGTGATCACTGTTGATCGTCATTTTTCGCCCTTGAGAAAAGCACGCCACCTGTCGTGCGGGCTCCAGTTGTTAGACGAAGTGTTGGCGATAGTTTTCCATTTTCCAGTCTGTCAAGCATCTATATTGATCATATCTCAGTGCGCATTTTATATGCACATGTATCTAGATCTATATATCTATATCATTCTATATGATATCTAAAAAATTGTATATCTGTATATTTCTCCATATAATTATATAAATATCTGCAGTATATGTATATATATATATATATGAGCAACCGTAAAAACCCCGGCAATACTAAATATGTATTCGACGGACATTGGTTTATGGAAATTGATGGAAATTGTAAAAAACACGAGGTAAGCGATGGGACCTTCCCAAATTAGCGAT
>Ga0126342_10007332_pt1 | contig 19669 bp, 21 predicted proteins | sample Cyp1metagenome_FD_92528 | JGI IMG/M metagenome (GOLD analysis project Ga0126342, IMG submission 92528) | Coral microbial communities from Lord Howe Island, Old Settlement Bay, Australia - Cyphastrea 1 metagenome | ecosystem: Host-associated > Invertebrates > Cnidaria > Coral ... | reverse complement strand
GCCAAGCCATGTCTCCCTTGCAGAAATGTAGGCAAGCTGACCATCATAAAGGGGAGTCGAACCCCAATCAGAACCACTTCTTGACGACAAAGGTAGTGCCGGGGAGGTATTTGTGTCCAGGTTAATTCCCGCGCGGCCACCACGAGGTCACGAGCGTCACCACGTAGCAGCCGCGCCCCCCTCCCGGGGTTGATAGGTTTCGTGTCTTTTACATGATGAAAACGGAGATCAAGTCAGGACAATGTGACCAATGAACATGGAATCTATAGTCATGGATTAAGACGATTAAACTCAAACAAAAAGTCCAGGGAAGCGGAACATCAGACAAGATATGAGATAGAGCGTTAGCGGATCAACGTCCAAAAATTAGTTTTGATTCATCAACATAATCATGGACCTGTCGACTCAAATCGGGTACCCCAATCACCAAAGCAAAAATTGTACGTGATATGTAGGAAAGTTTTCTGCTTATATGCAGGTGATCTTGGTGATCTGCAAAGACGACTCATCCCCTGACATCTTGGGCATATAGGACCCAATCATGACAATTTCCAAGAGTAAAGTCATGTCCAACAGCCATTTTGAGAATTCCTTCCTAGATTTTTAGGGGGACTGTAAGATACAACTAGATGCATTATAACAACCTCACTATTATTATACATGCCCCCATAAAAAATGGCTGATTATATTCCCATTATATTCCAAGTATAGTTTATCCAGATACACGGCTGCAGAGGCAAGTGGAACGTGAAGAAAGACGAGAAAGCACCGGCCGAGCGACACAAGGTCGAACCGCTGGGAAATAGACTAAAGCTCCAAGAGTTGTGTACTTACCTGGTTGGTGGTGACTGGAACCATGGTTAATAATGGTTAATAATGGTTAATCTATGGTTAATAATGGTTAATGATTGGAATAACAATATATCTGGTTGGTGGTGACTGGAACCATGGAATGGATTGTGACTTTCCATATATTGGGAAAAATCATCCCAACTGACAAACTCCATTATTTTTCAGAGGGGTAGGTATACCACCAACCAGTAGTAGTTGGAGGTTTGACCTCAATCACTTTTCTTTGGACATAGACAGTTCTTTTTTTTTGCCGCAGTCAATTTCTGAATAGTTCCATTTTTGAATTCATTTTGTTCATTTAACGTGGTTAAAACAATAATACACCATCTCTAACAATCACCATTTTTATGGGTGGTATAAACCATCATTTTTTTTGGGGGGTGGATTATGACATTGTTTTACTAACATTACTTACTAAATAATGGGATAATTCCTCCATTTATAGTGTATCCTCTGGTAATTTAACATAGTTATTGAAAATGACCATAGAAATAGTTGATTTTCCCATTAAAAATTGTGATTTTCCATAGCTATGTTAGTTTACCAGAGGGTATTTCCCCATGTTTTTTCTTTTTTTTAACGCTGGACGTTTGTCGTTGCGACCACTCGGAATCCCAGCGATGCCAGAAAGGATCCAGCGCATCGGAATGCGAGACCACACTTTGAAGTCGGTGCTGTCGGGGGCTCAGTGAAGCCACGGGAACATCATGGCCTGTCAGTTTGACAACTCTTATCATGAATCATATTATGAAACATCATCATCATCATCATCATCATCATCATGAAACATCATCATCATCATCATATTATGATAATCATCATCACATCCCATGTTTTGTATTCATGGAAAATGAGGGTGACCCCAAAATCGGACCATCCTCAGCGGTCTCCGACGCTGCTCAGTTGCGACTGCTGCAGAGTGCGAAGGCGGCACTCGAGTTTCGGAAATCTGTTCAGACTGGACTGGGCTTGTCAGTGAGGTATAGATCAAGTTCACTTGGATAGCTAATGATCATATCAAAATTAGTCACCCCTGGGATTTTGCACGATTTTATGTCCATCATAATCAATGAATCATGGATTTGGGATGATTTGGGTTTGTCTAAACATGAGGAGCCAAATTGGACATTTCAAGATGCAACATTATGATATATTATGATATATTTGATATATCATTTTGGGGTGCCGTATTTTCAGACATATTCAAATGATATCAATTGAATATGTGACATTTGAATATTTCTAAACCAAGAGCTGAATCTTGCCGGTTCTTTTCATCAACATTCGGCGGCGGCTGAGAATTCAGAGGCTCCAAATGTTCCGTGGTTTACCTGTCATTCAAACGACCAGAAATAGACACTCGTCTCAGAAAAACAGTGAACGATTTTGTCAGAGATGGGAAAATTGAAAGCGGAACACCCCTAATGTGGGTAAAACAATGTCATAAACCAAGCATGACTGGGAATGGTAACCATACCACCTATAGTGATGACTGGGGGATGGTTTATTTATTGTTTTGCCCACATTACATATAGTTGGCTGGTTGGTGGTTTGGAACATTTTCTATTTTTCCATATATTGGGAATGTCATCATCCCAACTGACTTTCATATTTTTCAGAGGGGTAGGTCAACCACCAACCAGCCATTATTAAGCATCATTAATCATCATTAACCATCATTAAATCACCATTAAATCACCATTAATCACCAACCAGTTGGGGTAACAAAAAACGGCCCAACCGGTTGAGAAAGGCTGCGACCCCACGACCCCACCCCATTCCGGTTGAAGGCTGCGATGGACGACCTCATCACGAAGTCGGCGGAAAGGAATGTGTTGGAGGAGCGGATCTGCGTAATTCATCATAATTCTACATAGAATGTATATAGATATGTCATTTATGTACACAACTGGGTATGTACCACATGTATGTATATAAATGTTGTATTATATATATAATATTGTATATAGTTTTTGCTGCCATTTTCCACTGTGGGTTCTATATATATATACACATACATGTGAGTTATAACCATGGTATGAACCACTTGCTTAGTGGGATACACATCAAATGTGCTGGGGCGCCTGGCTGGGTCCATCGGTCGATTGTGGGAAATTTAACCAGGTTTCCAACGAGCCTCGGCATCGGCATCTGGGGGTTGCCACAAATTGTGTTTTAGCCTCTGGTAAACTAACATAGCTATTGAAAATTGCCATTTATAGTGGATTTTCCCATTGAAAATTGTGATTTTCCATAGCTATGTTAAATTACCAGAGGGTAGCTCCAAAGCTGGAGAAGCCAATAGTTATCAAAAGATGTCTGTTCGGTTTTTTTTTTTATGTTCCAAAATGGTGTTTTAGCTCCAAAGGGCTTCAATAGCAAAATTGGGGTTTTCCTGTCAAATTTGCTATTCTTGAAACCATTTCTGGAGCTACAAGGCTGTTGAAGCCTAAAACTTGGCTCTCATCTTCTGCGGTGCCTGAAACCTTTTGGTTGATACACGTCCCTCTTGATAAACATCAGAAAAGATAGTTGTTGGAATTTCCACAATGTCTGTTAGGTGATATTTTTCAATGCCGTATGTCAGGAGCCTTGTCTCATAGGCAGTTCACACCATTCTGAAGAGCTCTACAACTGCGTCCAAACAGTTCAGTGACCAAAACCCCGGCTGATCAATTGTCACAGGAGGTTATACCGTTATACCACCTGGTTTATTGGGGTCAATCCACTATGGGAATCCCTGTCAACCAGGAACCAGGAAAAAAGGGATGAGGAGTTGCCAAGTCTCCCAGGAGTCTGCCCTGAAGTACTTGAAGAAGCTCGAGTTGCAGGGCTTAGATTCATTGGGTCCGAGCGGGGTATCCTGTTTTTTTAGCGGCTGCCGTGGCGTCATTGCCAAAGGCTCACGTTTTTTTGGATCCGGTGAGGTTGCCAGAAAAACATGTGCACACCTGTCAGAATCCAACAGGCAGTTCTGTGTCTGGGTTTGTCTGAAAATAGTGGACGCGACTGTAAATTTCACTGATCGATGATCATTATCCTCTGGTTATTTAACATAGCTATGGAAAATGACCCATTTATAGATGGTTTACCTATTAAAAATGGTGGATTTTTCCATAGTTATGTTAGTTTACCAGAGGGTATCCTTGATGGAATTTCCCTTTTGGCATACCCCATTTTCAGACAGACCCATCGTGACGAAACGTTGTTGGAGCACGGCGCCGGTTTAATGGTGATTCGCGATGCTGCCATTTGGGTCGAAAATAGGACTCAGACTCAAAACTGTCCCGAAAATAGGATATATATGCCTCTATTATCCACTGATTGATCATCGCTTTCCGCATGAAATATATGAAATGGCCACTTAAATCCGGAAAACATGAGAAATGTTCAGAGACACCCAAGTGATTCAAGACTTCAGAAGGACGTGGTCACGTGGTCTCACTTGTTGTTCGCATCTCCTTCTGGAACTTCCCACTTGGTATGCGCTAAAGAAGCATGGTTGATTCACACATGTGCAGATTCATCATGGGATTGAATTAGCCAACAAACACACGGGATTTAATGGGATCTAATTGAGATATAACTTTGTTGGGTGTGTCTGAAAATGGGGGATACATGACAAACAATGGAAATCTTTCATGGGCAATTTATGATGATCAACCATGGGATTCGTTAGGATAAAACCAATTCTTTTGGTAGGATAAGACCCAGTATGGGTGGATGTACAGTATGGATGCATATGGATGTATACATACTTGGGGTTCCAGTTCCACTGACAAGTGGATAACCATCGTTTGAGGGGTTATATCCCAACTTCTGGAGGATATTACCAGGTACCATAGTGTTTGCCATTTATACACCCAACTGCACCTCCAAGTAACATATATATATATATGTACACATACAGTATGTATATAATATATACATACTCATATATATATACAGTATATATATAATTATATTTATACTGTATATATATACATACATACATATACTGTATGTATATATATATATATCTAAATACATGGTATATATATGATATATGGATCATTTCCACGTAGCCTTCCCCGGATGTACATCCAAATGGTTCATCGCTGAGGCTGATGCGGCGTCAGGTCAAGAACAGCGTGCCGCAGCTGAAAAGCGGGGCATTCCCAGCTGGGGGATGCGGTAATTTGTGTGTCAATGGATGAGGATATATAGGATATATTTGGGATATATGGGATTATTATGGGATTTTAATGGGATTATTAAGGTTCTAATGATCTCAATGGGAAAGCCCTAAATGATGTTAATTTACGGGAAAACCTCATATTTATGGGAGAATCCGTGGTTTCCGGTTAAGATTTTCCCAACTAAACCAATCCATTGATTGTGAGAATCCAGGGAGAAAGTTGAGCAGTGGCTGCTAAACTCCTGTTGGTTGATTAGTTGGGGACTATACTACCCAATTTTTGTTGAGGATTATTTCATAAGCCAAGAACGGGGAATCCCGTTCTTAACCAGAATTAAATGTGATGATAGAGGGATTTCTTCCAAGGGGGTGACCCACGGTGACCGCTAGTTGGTTATTGAAAAAGAGGCTCTCCCCTTTGAAGAGAAGCAAGAGCTTAATGATGATAAATGAGATGCCAAAGCCGACCCCTCACAATATTGTTTGGAATGGTGACATACAAGACATGAAGAAAACCATGGTGAAGCGCGGGTCTTCAATTGTGACCCATACTGGTTTTGGGTGTTATCTAAGTATCCACAAGTAAATAGAACTCTGCAATCTTTACGCATTGGTTGTTGGGATTCATTTGGGGACCAATCTGCCAATTGGGCTAAATTCCTGTCTATATGAGGGATATAACGCGTCGGGTTTTGGATCGTATCAACCCTGCAGAACGAATGGTTTGGTGCGCCAGTGACAAGACCCATACGAGTTGAGGATCATTCCTCTTTTGACATACTCCATCTCGGCATTTTTTGACGGGATCAAGGTAGCTCCAAAAATCCATGGTCCTCCATAGTTGTTGGTGGGAGAACCATTGCGTCTACCGATTTTTCTACCTCATTGGGACTTGCGAAGCTTCCCATCCACTTCCGAGTATGTTCAGGTCGCTAGAGTAGATTCCGCAGATACCCTTTGGTTATTTAACATAGCCATGGGACATGGCCCATAGAAATAGATGGTTTACCGTTCTTAATAGCATGGTGGATCTTTCCATGGCGAACGGTTAAATAACCAGAGGGTACATAGAATTATCACGGCTGATGGCCATTTTGGCCCAGTAACCATCTCATTCCACTTGTACCAGCTGGATGATGCAGGACTCTGCCAACCTGGCTTTCCCAGCAGTCAAGCAGTAGCTTTGGGGATAGCCACGCTTCTGTACTTGGATAACCCACCATTTCAGTTGGTTCATTTCAATTTTTAACAGTTTTGTTGATGAGAGCCTTAATTTTGATGGATTTTGAGAGGAAATGGTTGGCGAACCCCTTGCTTTCCATGGATCTTAGAATTGGTTTCAGGGGAAATTTCCAGGCAACCAATCACGTTTGGCGGGTAAATCCATGGTTTCCGGTGAAGATTTTCCTTAAACCAACCCATTTTTCCATGGATTTTAATATAAGCTTCTACCATTTGTTGGCCGTTTGCAGGTTTGAAGTTGAAACCCAAGGGCAGCATCAGCGATTTGGACTCTTCCATGTCCACCAGTTCTCTGCGAGGCCGGGACTTGAGTGGAGTTTCACCTGGAAATGGGTCAGAAAATGATGGGAAGCAGAATTAAAGCAATATTTTTAGATGCGGATTTCATCAACAGAAGTGGGCATTTCATGCCGGATGTAGATTGGATACTGGGGTACTGTACAGAGCCTCATGTTATCTGGGGTTGTTTGATATGTCCAAGAGCAGAATTATGGGGGCCTGGTGGTAGGTGTCCGTGGTAGGAAGGGAATTTGAGTTGGGCTTGGAGACTGAATCTGAGGGCGCTACTGTACGACCCAATATATGGCTCCCATTCTACTTGCGGATGGGGGCTGAATGCTTATTGAATGTGGACTCGATTCACTGAAGAGCATGGAAAGAGAGGTATGGCCAATCACTTCAATCCATCAAAGGGGGGATGTCAGCAGCCTACAGATATCTACAGTACTTTAAGTGGATTGATTTTTCAAGGCATTTTTTTAGTAAAAGGATCCCATTTTTTCGGGCTTCAGGCCACAACTGATGTCTTCAAATTCGGTGGCCTCCCCTTACAAGTTGGTTAAAATAAATTCAGAACGACCAAGTTGGTTACAAGAATTCACACCCTAGTGTCGCGAAGCGGCTCATAAGTTACCCTCTGGTAAACTGTTACATAACTATGGAAAGTCACCAGTTTTAATGGGAAAATCCACTATAAATGGCCATTTTCAATAGCTACAGTATGTTAAATTACCAGAGGGTATACGCTAACGAACTGGGGCACTGCCTTGTATGGGACCTGGGATTTGAGATCGCTGCGGAGTCAAGGTTCAGAAACCTCCATAATAAGCAACAGGCGGCTGCCGCAAGGGCGGCTGGAGGGCTGCGTTCATTTTTGGATATTTTTGGTCAATGGGCTTGCAAATGCAATCGACACCCACCGGATATAATGATATATGCAGATACACAAAATACGATATATAAATTGTATTGTATAATATTATATATATATATCTGCGTAATGCCACATATAGTGTATTATTTATATGCAATATGTTTACATATATATGACATTACATATATTTCATATATTGTATATAATATATACATAGTATGTTAGATGTATACATCAGATTTCATAATCATATATAACCAACCAAACATGAGTATAATCCCACAAAGAATTGGAGAACCGATAAGCAAGCTGGTTGTGTTTTGTCTTGAGGACATGGGAAGCCGAGAATAAACAGCACCCCATTGTACCGTGGGGGTTATTATAAACTGATGAACAAAAGGTGTGTTTATTACAAGGTTCATCACATGGTAGAAACCAGTTCCCGAGAATTCCGGCTCTGGCAATCCTGTGGGATTGCTAAGCCATTGCTATTCAAGGGGTAGACCTGTAGCAAATGGATGATTTGAAATAATTTGCTCCAAACATGGGCTTATTTCGGACTCAAAATCACGTCCAGACAGACAGTTTGCCCCTGAGAATAGCCACTCCCGGAAAACATTTCTTCCAACCCCCAATGGCAGGGGCGTCATGTTCGTTAGAGGGATGGTATATGTTGCTGCACTTTTGCACGGCTTGGTGATTCAAAACCATTGGGACCCTATTCCCGCCAGGCAATCAGTGGTTTATCTAGGTTCACATGAGCCGTTAATAAGCCTTGTTAGCTGGGTTCTTGTGGGTTCTACCATGTCCTACCATTATTACCCAACCAATTAGGATGGGACAAGCACAGATAATCCACATGAATTAGGATGGGATAAGCCACGTGAGATTTGAGCCATCAGAGTTACACCACCTTGTAATCAGATTTCAGAGCGATACAATGTGTAGAAGTCTGTGATCATGTTCGCCCATCATAGATACATCTACTAGATCTACTATAAACCCAGCATAAAAAACCATAAAAAACCTACCGGTACTTCAACCAACTTCAGGAACGGCTTCACCATGGTTCACCATCCCCTCTTTTGGTACTTCAAAAATCTTCAAATCCACCGGCAGAAATCCTCTCCTTGGTCCCATCGTGGAAAGATGGATTAAAAGTCCACCAAAACAGGACGACTCACAAAGCGGGAGCTCCAAATCAGCTGGAGTTTCTGCGAATGAGGTCAGCTCGGAGGGGGTCGGATCTGGGAAAGGTAGGGACCTTTGGACCTTTTTTTTGGGGACAGGCTGGCCAGGTAGAAACATCTGATTTTTTTGGATGTCAATGGGGTAGTGGCGAGAAATTTTGATGGAGAGATACAATGGGGATCGGCACGGAACGAAAAACAGACCTGTATTGGTGGATGTTTGGTGTCTGTTTCGTTTGTGTTGCACCAGCTGGAAGAATTTCGACATTTCATGATGAATAGACTGATCGACAGATAGACAGATTCCTGGCTAGATAGAGAGATATAGATGTATAGAAGGATGGACAGGCTGATACATAGATAGATATCCAGATTGTGACACACATTCAGAATTACAAATCTTGGTTGGCTTTGGTGGGATTCAGCTGGAGAATGCAGTATTTTCGAAAAGATGTCTCAAATCAATTGAAGCCTTTTGAAGGGCACATTGAGTGCCTATTGTATTCTAGTGGTAGTGTGTGTTTGTCTGCCTTTACGTTTCAAAAAGTGCCGTTCAACCGGCTACATCCCCGTATAAACAATCCTTACTCTGTCTGAGTCTGTCTGAAAATGCACATGCTGATGCTTATAAAGTTTTGGAACCGGATCAGACAATGTGGTAAATATAATCACAATACCGTTTTGGACGTGATTTTGAAACACCCACACAAATCGTACTGTTGTACAATTAGGTAAACGGGGTAGGGTTTATGGCATTGGATTTATCATAATCGCATTAACTGCATTGTAGTCCCTCATCTCCCGTTTGTATCATCCGAGTTTTTAGTGATGAACTTCTAGATATGGATCATCCGGGCAGCTTTAAGATGCGTGTGAGGCGAGATTGGCTCAACAAAGACTTGTTGGGGGACCGAGAGCACGGGCCAATCGTCCGGGTGGCTTTTGTTTCAAATCCTGCAAGGTGGACCGAAAAAGCTATGTTTGTTGGATAGCCACAAAATAGAACGATAGTTGTAGTTAGAACAAACATAAGTTATAACACATCTTCAAAGAATTTATGTCAAGTTAACTAACTAGAGTTAGCCCATTTATCGTTTTAAGAAACGGCTCCATATAACTTTTTTGTTGGTTCCGCCGGGTTTGGTGAACCATTGCCGGGAGGTTTGCTTGGTCATTTCGATGAAAGTTTTTGTTTTTTTTTTTTACAAGACAACTCGAATATAGCTATGGTTTATGATACTTATAAGTATACTTAATGGATGTGAATGGGTTTTGTAAACCATGCAACACCAAAAAACTCTCTGGTTAGCAAACTGTAACAGTTTGTTATGGAAAATGAATGAACATGAGCCATTTAGTTCGATGATTCATGATGATTTACCTATTGTCAATGGTGATTTTTCATAGCTCCGTCCAAAGCCAGCGATCTGTTCATCCTATGGTTCTGGCCATGGGGTCACACAGTGGCCTTGGTACATGATGGTCCTCGTATCATCTCGTATCTATGAACAACTGGAAGTTTCAGAACACATTAAGACCATGAGAAAACATGTCAAAGATGCCAAAGATGCCTCTGAACTCTGAAAGGGTGATTCGACATCGTCGTCAATATGAGAAATTTCAAGATACTTTGTGGTTAAACATTGTCTAAATTCGGAGATGTACACTGTTGAACTTGTTGAACCACGATGAAGATCCAAAAAGTGATGTTTGAACTTTGAACCACCCGAAGTTGGGAAAGACTTCAATCACTGCAAAGCCAAGCCAGGTTCCATTTCCAGAGGCTACGTGGTAACAGCAGTTTCAAGATGACCAACAGTTTTTCCAGCATAATTCCCAGGCTTCCGTAAGTTTGCCAAGTCTTTGGGTGGTTGCACTTCGGTAGAAGAACCTAGGAGGTCCAAATGTCCAAACCTATAAGGTGGGCCCCTGAATTAGATAGCTAAGTTGGTGTGTAACTAGCAACTAGCTATGGTTTTAGGTGGATAAGAATGATAAGATATATCTATGAATCTATTGTAGTTATATAATGGGTTTTACAAATCAACTTCTTCGCGCGAGGCCACATTGTTTGTTTCATGGTTTGATTGAAATTTGAACCAGGGATGAACATCCACAAATACCAGCTATTTTGATGTGCACGCGTGGGTTATGACCCGCAGCCATCTTCCCCTCCACTTTCGGTGTCTTTTGTCCGAAAATAACATGGGGGGTTTCCATAAATGGAGGTACCTAAAAATGGATGGTTTATTAATTTTAATGGAAAATCCTCAAAGAATTTGGATGATTTGGGAGTACCCCTATTTTAGGACCCCCCCAAATAGCACCCCAAAAATCCGTGACTCGGAGGTGTCTCCCAGAACGACTCAATGGGCTTTCTCAGCATTTTCAGACCCAGTTGTAGATGGGATATCCCCACCAATCTACATCTACATCTACATATATATATATAGTATATACAATGTATATATATATAATGTATGTATGTAAACATATATATATATATATATTTATGGGTTATTTCCCACTTGCTTTGCCCACTTGCTAAGTGGGATGCACCGCAGTTTTGGAAGCCAGCAGCTGAGGAATGAAAAGGTGGTCAAGGTATCTCTGCAGGACCGGGCTGATTCTGGGGGAAATATGATGTCAAAATGACCCACCCCCAAAAATGACGGTTTTGGGAGGGGGTCGCATTCCGCAACGCAGGTTTTTTTTTTGTTTGGTGAGTTGGAGAGTTGTTCAGCAGGATTGAGAATACCGTTGCCACTAAGTTGGTTTGGTCAGTGTTTCAACATTAGGGCCATTAGGGCGAGGGCCTTGTGGTACACATGGAATCAGAATACTGAAACTTCATTCAAAGCCTAGACCATGTGCCATTGCAGTTCTTAGCATGCATGGGTCATCCCCAACGATAGTACGTGCATGATAATTGGGGTATAGTATATATCAATTTTACAACCTATTTGATCCTATCTGTATTCAATACATCATTATATATATATAACAATTTAACAGTGCTTAGTTGCAGCCCGGATGAATAACCCCACAGTTTCCTACTCAGAAAGGTCTCTAAAACAGTGCATAAAACTCACTATTGATCCTGTGTGAACCATGCTACATACTATCCCTAATAGATACCTTAAATAATCTCCGGTTGGGGAAGGTTTCATTGTAGTTATCCCGTACAATTACAATTCTTATCCTGGACTTTCCCATTGAATGATCGGTTTACAATCCCTGGTTTCTGCCGAGCAGAATCCTTGCAGGAGCTTTTTAAAGAGGAAGCAGGAAAAGCCGAGCAAGCTGCTGCAGCTGCAAAAGAGAACGAACGCAGAGGTACGACCAACGGCTGCGGGACAATGACCCAGCCAAACCCCAAGAATGTGGAGATTCAAAGTGTACACGTTCCATCCATTTCCACCCATTTCGCCGCAATAGGCATCTTTGCCAACCAAAATGTATCATTATCTGGTTGGTGCTTTGGAACCATGGAATTTTATGACTTTCCATTCAGTTGGGAATGTCATATTCCCAACTGTTACTCACTCCATCATTTTCCAGAGGGGTAGGGCTCAACCACCAACCAGTTATCTTATATTCAAACCATGTGACGATACTCTCGATGCACGAGATTCATTTTCAACACGAAGACATCACCACAGATGCTGAGTTTCCCAGGTCATTGGTGAATTTTTTTGGTGAAGACACGCCAGGTTACGAAGAGTTTGGGAAATATCAACAAATTATCACCATTAAAAAAATGGCAGAAATGCTATGGTAAGCTCAAGTAAAAGTATCACCATAAAAATATCCTGATATAGTTTTGGTAAGTTCAATTAGTACCACACCCCACTGGAGAAAATCCAAACGTCACCCAGGATGGTGCCCTCCTGTAACTTGGTTGATAAAGGCCATGATATAATTAGTTCGTTATATATCTACCATAAACCATAGTGAAATTGGAGTTATGTTCACCAACTTAGCTATCATAAATCAGCTATAAATCCCATTAAACCCACATTTTCGAAGAACCATAGAATTATATATCTACCATAAACCATAGAATTCAGTCACACAAATAAGGGAACTGAACGCGAGCTCAACTGGGGGTCCCATCCTGCCATGATTAAAAATCTTCGCTTGCACTGGCCGGACGCATTGGTGGTATCTGGTGGTGACGGTGCACAGTGTATCACACATGATCAATGAAGATTGATTGGTACCACTGGACGAAGTATTATTATTAAGAACTATTATCCTTTTGGAACACGGCTATTTTAATAATGATAATGATGGTGGGCTTTTTACATCTTTTTACTTGATTATTATCTGAATTGATCATGAAAACATTAAAGGGTACCGTTTTCATGTGGTGCTTTTCCTTTCCCAAGCTGTCAAGTTACATCGCTTTTTCAGGCGCCGAAGCGGCCGCTTTGGCGTCGCCCGGAGACCTGGAGATCGCGGTTTCGTGGGAAAAGCTGCGAGAAATGGGGGGTTTCCTTAAATGCATGTCGAAAAACCATGGGTTTCAATACTCTACTCAAATGGTCAACCATTTGGATGATTTGGGAGTGTATTTCAGGAAACCTCTACATGCAGGGACTTTTTTTTGTGGCAAATCTGAAAAGCACTAACAACCACCAGGTCGTGGCGAATCTTGACCATCTATGGCTGGTCAAATCCTCTAGCAACAGTTCAACCATCTATGATTCAGGTAGAATCTTCTAGACAAACCATTAATGATCATCATCTATGGCTGGTTTGAACTGTTTGAACTGCTGATTTTTTTGAACAAAAGGGGGCTGATGATCCCCATCGACAAGCATATTTTGGGCTCCCCAAGAAGGCCTTGTTTTGGCTTGGTGAGTGATGATCAGCTAGGTGAATCGTTGCGTCTCCTGAATCCACCTGAGTTTCAGGTTGTCCTCCCAAGCTGTGAGCCGCCACCACTCTTTTGGGGTTTTGTAAGAAAACTGATGAGTAAACTCTCATGCACTTCTCGATCCAATATGTTTCAATGATTTTCCATCTATTTGGGTATGGGAGGGTATGGGTTAGAATTATCCACCACGAAAAATGGATTTCAGTTGTAGATCTTTGAAATCAGCCAAGGCTGGCGCAGCAGAAGCAGGTCGTTGGAGTCAGCCAGGACGCGGTTGAAAGATGGGATGAGCCCATCTCCCCCATTACTTGTACTGATCAACATGATATTCTCACTGCTTGATCAACTTTATCTCCAGTACCCTCTGGTAAACTGTTACATCATAACTATGGAAAATCACCATGCTATTAATGGGAAAACTCACTATTTCTATGGTCATTTTCAATGGCTTTTTGTATGTTTATCAGAGGGTAGCCCAGAATTGGCTGGAGGTTTCACTTCAAAATGGTCCATGAATTGATAGGACTACAAGGCCAATGACCATCCCTTTCCAGGGTAAGCCACGCCATTTCTCGTTTTAGTTCAACAATCCCAGCATTTTTCCTGGTGCTTTTGGAGTCACCACTTTTTCACCATTTCTGGGTGTTGAATCCCTTTGAAGATGTTTTGAATGACCATAGGTCCCAACTGTAGTTGGAATGTCGCAGTGCTGTTTGGGATCTCAAAATCTATGGTACACACACCAATGCTCCTATGGCTGTCTTCAAGTTGTGAACATCTCCCTTCCGCATCATTTTTCTCATATCTCCCCCAAAGTTTTTACCATTTAAAACCCTGGTTATTTGCCATAAATCTACCAGTTCCATGGCATTTAAACCTGGCCGAGTGGATCTAGGGGTCCTGGAATTTTCCCTTCAAACCGGGGTGTTGCATCCCAGCCATCAACAACTCCACTGGGGATGGAAACCATACCCATTGGACTGGTGCCCTCTGGGATGGTTTTTATATGTTTTTATCATTGGGACCACATCAAAAACGAATGATACCCGGCCTGGTAAACATACAAAAAGCGAACTGGAACATGGCCCAGTCGAAATAGTGAGTTTTCCCATGTAAACATGTGATTTTCCATAGTTATGTAACAGTTTACCAGCGCGTACCATCCCTGCGATGCACATCCAGGTTTTTTAGTATGTACCAGTACCCTTGAAACGCCATGAATCACGCTGCCACGCTGGCTACATGTAGCCCTCATACGCAGGAGGGACCAGAGTCTGGTTGCCAAAGGATCTGAAGCCTGGAGTAAGACCTCCATAGATGGAACCATGAGGGGTTTTACAGGGTTCCAATTAAGAGTATGCGGATACGGTTTATCGTTGATGACTGAGTTCTCGGGTGTTGGGAATCTAACTGCTTTGTACTGGGCAAAGTCATTAAACTAATGACAGTCTTATTAGTCTAATACTAAATGAGTTCCCTAGGATAGCACACATCCAAATCATTACACTCCCGGAAAAGTATTGACACCCGTGCCATGGGTGTCATGCTTGTGGGAATCCATACCCATCTGCACCAAGTGTGCGGACCATGCTTGAAGTTGGTTCACCCCGGCAAATAGCCCATGAATTTCATTATCCCATCCCGAATTTACGAAAATTTCCATAGATTTCCCTCCGTTTCGGGTGGTAAAATCACCATGTTCCCCAAAAAACACGGTGATGTCCCACCCTTCAACCTGCGGCGCTCAGGGTGCGCACGCGCTCCCGCCGCAGAGCAGTGCTGATGGAGCAACAAGTCGAGAATCAGGAGGAGGAAGGCGAGAAATTGGCGCATACTACCATCGTAGCTGGTTAATGGTCCTGGAGACAGGCTGATTTGATATTTAAAAAAAAACGGGGGGTGTTTTCATTTTCGAGATGACGATCCCTATTGACTAATCTTTTTCGGATGGGTTGAAACCACATGTTGCCCCTCAATGTTTGCATTAAACTGCCTGGATTTTTTGGAATTAGATCCTGTATACCGAAACAGTTTCTTTTTTGTTGGGGTATGGGTTCAATATCTATGGGAAGAGATTAATTGGTTGAATTCCCACGGTTGTGGTGGGTAAAGCATCTTGTATTTGGGTGCTGCAGGGTTTTAATTTGGCAGAATCCATCTACTTTCCCAGAATGGATTGCAGGAAAAAATCGTCCAAGAATATTGGAAGGACGCATAAAAAATATGATGGGATCCCCTATCCTTTATGAAACGCTTTGGTGTGCCTCAACCACCTTCCCTCGCAGGTTTCCAGGCGCAAGTCCCCAAAGCTTTCCTTCAGGCGCGGGGACAGAGTCACCGCGGTAAATGGCGACATCTTTATCAGAGAACGTTGGGATTCTACATGATTTTACTATCAGAAAATTGGGATTTAACTTTATTTCAACTCATAAAATAATAATCAGAAAATATGATTTTGTCGCTATTTGGCTTGATCTAAACTAAGTCTGGCTGGTGCTTTGGAACATGAATTTTATTTTCCCATATATTGGGAATAATACTCCCAACTGACGAACTCATATTTTTCAGAGGGGTAGGTCAACCACCAACAAGTAACAATATTTGGATTCTTATCATCATATTATATAATATTTGGGATTAGTAATATGATGATAATAATCCAAATATTATGGGATGTCATCCCAACCCCATTGACTCTCATATTTTTCAAGATGGTTATTGCACCACCAACCAGACAATCAATGGTGGATTTCTCTCAAATTCCCCAGTGTCATTCTTGTGGTATGGACCAATTTGAGATGCAAGGTGAGCCCGAGGAAAAAGGTGGCTGAATAAGCGCGCATTTCCCGAGAATTGACAACGGATATTTATAGTATATATTACATAATTATAATATATATATATATATATATTATTATATATTATATCTATGTCATACATTTGTTGACCTTGTTTTGGGTTGAGGGCAACATTTGAAACCTAAAGTTGGTATGTCTGAGGATACGGACAACTGCTAATGTTGTCGCGCTGTTTGTTTTTTCTCAGATGTTTGAAGTAACCCCCTCTGAATACTGCTATAGGGCAGAGAAATTCCAAATCTGGAGCTGGAAGATGTTGGAAGACGATTCAGCTCATTTTGTATCCTGTCCCATAGGATCCATGGTGCTGGTATATGTTGCTAACATAAAGGGGGTATATTGATGGGATCCATGTTACCATATATAGCAGCACCATGGATCCTATGGGTGTTGTTCAACATGTCGAGAAAACGATTCCGAATATTTCTCTCTCCGGAAAAAAAAACGACTAAGACATTCTGTTGGACCCAATTGACCACCAAACGTGTGCGATTTTCTTTCATTTCCCAAGGAAAAGTTACCCTCTGGTTATTTAACATAGCCATGGTATAGATGGCCCATTTATTGATGGTTTACCTGGGTTTACCTATTAAGAATTGTGATCTTTCCATGGCGAACTGTTAAATAACCAGATGGTACCAGCAACAATCTGAGTTCTGCGGCAAAGATGTGACTTTCCCACGCTGATGGAGGCGCTGGCCAATGAGAAAGACCTGAAGACCCAAGCCATAGAGACCTGCAAGTCAAAACAGGAAGCTTGAAGTCTTGATCTGGTTGGTGGTTTGGAACCATGGATTTTTATGACTTTCCATAAAAAGTTGGGAATATTAATCATCCCAAGGGACGAAGTCCATCAGTTTTCAGAGGGGTAGGTATACCACCAACCAGTATTACCCTCTGGTAATTTGTTACATAGCTATTGAAAATGGTCATTTAGTTCGTTGATTTTCCCATTAAACATGGTGGATCTTTCCATCGTTTTTCATGGTGATATCTTTTTCACAATGGAGATTTCCCCAGCAAAAAAGGCTGGGATTTTCCCCAGCAAATATAGCCTCTGGCAAAATTTAAGTCAGAGTTTACTAGTAGGAAAATCATCAAAATAAATGGCCCATGTTATATATATATACCATCTGGTTATTTAACATAGCTATGGAAAATCCACTATGAATGGAGATTTTAATAGGAAAATCATCAAAATAAATGGCCCATTTTCCGTGGCTATGTTTAATTACCATTGATGGATGCTTATTGAGCAAACATGGGACATAGAATTGGATGTGCCCCAGTGGTTATCCCCCCGCAACCCTTTGGTGGCTTGATAACTTGATAAGTCCAATTCAGAGGGGTTGATGGACGTTCTACAATCCCCGGAAACGCAAGGCCTTACATATTTGTTGCGGGGACCGCTCGGAAGGGTATCCTTCGTAATCGAATCAAGCTATGATAATCCTATAATTATCATTGATTATCTACTCTCCTGAAATTTGGTGGGGATGGTGACTGAAATCCTCAGAAATCCATGAATATTCCCAACTTGCCATCTGGCGTCACAAGCTGCATGGCTGGAACATTGCCGAAGAACAGTTCTTCGATGATCAGCTAGACCATTTAGGTCAGGGATTTCCCCATGGAGCTGACACCAGAGGGTAAGTTGGGAATCTGGATGAATTATGTTGAAACCTCACCTTGACTTGACGTCATTGGAATGTTAAAAACAGATATCATCTCCGGCAGTGAATTTCAGTGAATTGCCCAGGAGAATTATCAAGCATGGTTTAATGATCTAGCTTGAATCATTGCTCATTATGGTGGAAATCATCTCCAATGTGTGGTTCAATGGTTAAAACCATCCCCAGTTGTCACCATTTTTATGGGTGGTATAAACCATAGATTTTAATCATAGGATCCATATGGATCCATATGGGTGGTTTATGAAGAAGTGCTTTATACATACATGATCTGGTTGGTGCAACATGAATGGATTATGACTTTCTTTCCATAAAAAGTGGGGACTGAATCATCATCCCAACTGTTTTTTTTTATATTTTTTCAGAGGGGTAGGTATACCAACCACCAACCAGTTGTGGTTTACCATCTGGTTATTTAAGATAGCCATGGAACATGGCCCATTTATAGTTGATTTATCCATTAAACATGGTGATTTTTATTAAAAAATGGCTCAACCACCAACCATAAATATATATATATAGATATCACATAGACTATATATATATATCTATTTCAATCATTATCAGTAATGCTTATACCATTATATGGTAATGATTGACTGATATAATATATCTGGGTAAATTAAAACGACCTCACTGTTCTCCCTCTCACTGGAAATCATGGTTTGGATTCGGGGAATCATCCCCTTTTATGGCCGCAAGATTCAGGTTCGTGAAATATTAGTGAAATATGATGAAATATGATAATTTTCCCAGATATATAGATAAACCTACAGGATGGGGCCCCCAAGATAGCTAAGTTGGTTTCTAAGTGGCTTAACAATGGTTTATGGTAGATATAACGAACTAGTTTTCATGGGGGTTATTTCATGGTGTACAAACCAAGTAACATCACTGGGGGGCCCCATCCTGTACGTATACATACATTATGATTATTTCAGCTCAGTGAATCCCAGATGAATCCCAGATGACCTCGGGCAGACGGTGGCAGGACGTGGTTGCCAAAGAGGTTCTGAAGGTTCGCAGATCGGGGTGAAACCATAGTCATGGGGCCATAGTACTATTATGAATGGATGGTATATATATATACATGTAATTTAAATTGATTTAATGGAAAGTCCGAAAATTAAGTATTGATTTGATGTTTATTTCATGGACAGTCCAATTCTAAAATTGATGATAACGGGGGGTACCCCCATGACTATGGAAACCTCCAAATGGAGTGAGCGGAGGGTGTGAATGGGTTTGTCCGAAAATAGTGTACCCCTAAATCTGTTGATGAATCGGCTTTTCCCAAATGGTGTGTACCCTCTCATCCATATTATTTCCGGACTTTCCATGAAATAAACATCAAATACTTAGTTTTTGGTCTTTCCATTAAATTAATTAAAATGACCATTTGGGAGGGTACGCACCATTTCCAGACACACCCACAGAACGCCTCAAGAGCCCATCCATAAGGTGGTGCTTAGAAGTGCAGTGCCAGTTATTATACAATCATAACTTATGTGCTTATAGCTGCTTCCGGTCACAGTTGCAACCCAAGCTCTCGGTCTTTTTGCTGCTGGACAGCACCTTGGTTGGATCCACTCAGGCACCTGTGCTATTGTGCCATCGTGGCTGC
>Ga0126342_10007331_pt1 | contig 19670 bp, 16 predicted proteins | sample Cyp1metagenome_FD_92528 | JGI IMG/M metagenome (GOLD analysis project Ga0126342, IMG submission 92528) | Coral microbial communities from Lord Howe Island, Old Settlement Bay, Australia - Cyphastrea 1 metagenome | ecosystem: Host-associated > Invertebrates > Cnidaria > Coral ... | reverse complement strand
ATCCATGGGTTCGAGGCCATACCCAAGGTCCAAGTAGTGTGTTTGCAGCACTTGGTACTGATCCTCTGCAAAGAATTCCGTGGCTGGTATGGTTAGAAATGCTACTTCGATGGCTTTGTCTCCCCTTGTCTCCCCTTGTCTCCCCTTGTCTCCCACTGTCTCCCACTGTCTCCCACTCGGGTCTCCGGCACTTATGGCGAAATGTTCACGATTCCTCTCGTATTTCATGTATTGGCCTATGTTCCTAAATGCACTTCATCAATGCACCTGCTGTTTGGGGTCTACGGTGGTGTAATTTAACCATCCATTTCCTTAAATAATCCAGCCAACTTCACGTTCTCATATCCGCTCATACACTACACTTTCTTCTTAAGCGACGCCTATTACATCCTTAGCGTCTAGAGTCTAGAATAATCAATACCTGCTTAAGCTATGTAGTGGTATTGTTATACATAAGTCGCACAATTACAAGCTATATCACTTAGCTATTCCCGACCTAAGCCGCGCATTCACATGCCACACTATGTAGCTTAGGCTTCTCCCCCCGTCACATCTTGGAAGCAGATGAGCAGGGGCTCAATCCCCCCACCTCCTCCCACCCTGAACCCACATAACCCAGGCCACCCAACGCACGCCACCACCCAACTTATTCCACCAAGTCACTCCACAAAAGCAAACATATATAACTTATATAACTCTACCTCTCTCACTCCACCTTGCCCCTGCTTAGCTTTCGTTCACCAACCCTTGGGACTCAAGTTTGCATCCTTCCGGCTGCTATTTTCTCCCAGGCCAGCGGAAAGCTTGGGAAGAAGACCTTCAGAGCCGTGAAAGGTTCGGCGAGCCAGGCCGGGAAACCCGTCCATGGCTTTGGCCGTGCTTTTTTCCCAGTGCTTTCTAGGGAAAGCATGGGAAAGCCACCAGCATTACTGGGTACCTCAATGAAGTTGAAACCAAAATTTGGACGGCTGCAGAAGGTGATTGATGTTTGCAAAGACCTCATGGTGCTACCTGTTTGTGCATTCCCTGTCTAGTATTGGTCTTTTGTTTTCAGATGGAGTGCTGTATTTCGTGTGACTGTCTCTTGCTTGTTTCTGGTGTGCTTGCCTCGGTATTCCTTCACTTGGTTTCAGCTACTGGCTTCAGGGCTGCTGGATTGTGGTGCTGGCTTCACTCTGTCTCTTTTCATTCTTTTCTCCTTGCAGTCATCGTTTTGCTGTTGCAACTGCTTACATGGCTTGTTTATTTGCAGCAACAACAACTGGCAAGGCAGTGAAAGACGAACAGCAGCAAATGCTACAGCTGGCAGCAGGCTGGGCAGGGGTCGTGGATGCCGCCTCCCATCAAACCATTTGGTCAGTCTGCAGAACTGTGATGCGTGGTGCAGGTGCCAATCTTCAGTTCACCACGGCAGGAAGGTGCTCCAACATGAATTTGTCAACACTTTTGGTTTCGTTGCACGGGTGGACTCACTTTGTTTCATATGTTTTCCCCAACGTGTCAGGTAAGGGTTTCTACGGGCCAGCCGGTCCTCTTCCTCTCCTTTCCTTCTCCTCCGTCTCGTAGGTCGCAGATCTCTGTGCCTTGCGGACCTCTGCACTTAGAATCTGTGGTATATTGGAAATCATTTCAATAGATGTTAGAATCTATGACTAAGTACATGTCAGGACAAATGTCAGAACAAGTGTCAGAATCAGAAACAACATTTACCAGAGCAAAGGGAAGTTTTCCAGAGCAACAGACGGAATACATGTCAGAATATACGTCACATGAAATTGGCCTGATCAAATGTTCAGAATTTGTGTCAGGATTCGGATTCATGGATTGACTCCCCGGTTTTCTCCTCGTTTGGGGTCCTTTTCCCACACTCCCCTGGCACACCTTAGGGGGTGCCCGTCAGTTTTTGCCGAGTTCTCACGCCTCAAGGGAGGTTTCATTCCAACAGCTCGATGTTTTTTCTTCGGATTCATTGTAAAATCTCCTAATGTTAGAATAAATGTCAGAGTATTTGTCAGGAACATTGCCTGTCAGAACAGACATTGATATGAATATGTCCAAATATATGTCAGAATATGTGTCAGACTATATAGACTACACGTCAGAGTCTATGTCAGGGTAAATACATATATATATATATATAATATATTTCAGAATATACTTCAGAATATGTGTCAGGATAGATGTCCGAACACATGTCAGACTTGATGCCAGAATGAATGTCCGCATTTGTACACGTTATCATGTTTGTCAGAAGCTGCAGAAGCTTTTTCTTCTGTTTTTCGCTTGGGATCACACACAAAGTCACTTTAGAAGCACATCCCAATCATCGAGATGCATTGCTCCTCCTAGTTGCTCCCGCAACCTAACAGGCAAGGCAGACGCATGGGGCTGGTTCCTGGCAAGGAGCTTCTGCGAAATTCATCAACATTCATTTCCAGGTGGTGAGCACCGGTATCTCTTGAGTCTCTTGAGCTTTTGTAAGGACGAACCAGCCTTGCCTTCGGCTGAAGATGTGTCCACCACTGATTTGGTGATTGGTGTCATCACACATCGATCGCGGCATTTTCAAATATTTTCAGCATGTATCATGGTTTGACAAGGCCTGCTGCAGCAACGATACCTCTGGGTGAAGGCAATTGTATTGCAATTCAATGCAATCGGAAAGCCTGAAAGCCTTGTTTTGAGTAAAACAAGAACACCATTGTGTTTTTGAACTCCTAAAATCGGCAATGGATGGCAACTGAATTATACTGAATTCAAAGGCACACACGAGCTTGATTGATTTCTCGCTTTCAAAGTACTTGAAGGTTGATGGGTCCCCGTTTCACTTTGCATTTGACGTTCTGCATCCTGTTTGAACAATGGCTTTGTTGCAGGGGATGCGTGAGGATCCTTCTACTGCAAAGTGTTTGTTTCAAACTGTAGGCGAGAGTGTCTTCGCTGAGCTCCCGGCGCATCGCAAGATTGAGCTCATGGAGGTACGGGGCTGCTGGCCTGGCCGATTGGCCAATGAGTGGATCTTCCTGACAGTTTGAGACGTTTGAGTGTGTTTTCCTTGGCACTTAGCATACTTAGCATACTTAGCAATATTTGAATAAAGAGGTTGTTTCCTGTTGTAGTGGTTTCTGTCTACGCGATTCGAGAGGCGTGGTCCTTTTGGGATGCAGATCATTCAGGATTCCTTGAGTTCCATCCTTAGTGTTTTCAGTTGGAGTTTTCAAGTCAGTTGACCAGGGGAGAGACGTGATGTTGGCGAGCTCTTGCTTGATCTTGGACCTAGGCCGCTAGAGATGCTAAGTGCAACGAAAGGTGGGAGATGGAAAGGTCACAATGGCGAGATTCCAGCAGAAAAAAAAGATACTAGAAAGTGATCGAGCCGTCAACCAGTTCAGTTTCCGAGTTTGCCATGAATTGTTCAAGCAGAAGAACCATGTGGTAAAGAAATGATTGTGTAGAAGAGAGAGGGAGAGAGAGCGAGAGAGGGCAGACAAGCTTCTTTGCGGTTTGTTCAATCCAGGCTTGGGCTTCCACTTCCCAATTGAGGTAATCGTTGCAGCTCTTTGCTCAGCCCGATTGTGCGTGCTCACTATCTTCGGAAATGGCAATTCTCTGCATAGCATTTTGTATAATCTAGTTCATCTAGTTGCTGTAGACATGAATTGAATCCCACCAGCAATACCCAGCAGGTCTGTGCCAAGCATGGTGGAGGGATCGACCAAGAGAATTTTGTGCGAGTGATGCCAGGGGCATAGGAACTTGTTGGCTGCATGGTCATTGGCTTGCTTGACCCACCGATTGTGACTAGAGGCTGTGCAATACCCAGCACTTGTGGATTCATAAACCTGAAATGCTGATTGAAATACCCAGTGTCATCCAATCATCCAATGTCAGTTGTCGCTCATGTTTGCTGAGGTCAGTGCAAATCAAGCAGCGCGATCAGGTGGGGGAAACAGCGATAAACAGCGTGACTTTTTTTTTTACCTCCAGGATCCTCCAGGTAAGGTACGATATCTGTTGGGTGAAAGCGATGTCTTGCAGCAATCTCTGCCGTTCAGGAGCTTGGCGTGTGGGCTTCTTCCGTGCTTGACTTTGAGTTTGATTTGGACTTCGACATGGACGAGCCGGAAATCAGGAGAGACTGCAGTTTTCTGGCTCTTGACATATTGATATTGGTAATGTTGCTGAATCGTGGCATGACCATCAGACCGTCATTCAAATTGTCACTTAACTGTTAACTACTCTGAGCCTGCGAAACAAAAGTGCGGTATGAGGTTAGTGTTTCATTTTTGCGCTTTTGTTCTTTGTTCGTGCAACTGCAGTACACCGGCAAAAAAGTGGAAGAGGGAACTGGCAAAGGCACCAGTCAGCCAGTGAGAAAGAATGTGCCTCCTTTCGATACCTTGGAGGATTCCCCCTAAATCCCAAAGCTGAACATGTTGAAGTTCAAAACCGGAACAAAAGGCGCTAGACATGAAATTGAAAGCCAACAGGACAAGCAGTTTGGCTGCGACGATTCCTTGGTAGCTTGTTTGACAGGCTGAGCTCAACCTTCGCAGAACCAGCGTGACAGCGGCCTGGAGAAGCTGTTTTAATGCGGCTCAAAATCATCGACCTCTAAATTTTCGATATTTGAATTACCTGAATTACCAACAAATGACAGAGTTTGTGGATGCATTGGTACTCCATTCTTGCGTCGTACCCATAGACTTGGTTCCGTTGTGGGTCCAAAGAACTCAGACAGTAACAGCCGAGTGAGTGCTATTGGAATTCTTTACTTCACACAGGGAGCTTGCGAGGATGTTGCTACATGCTGCCTCTGCTGTGTCACACTGCCACTACAATGGTGCCCTAGAAAGAGTTGAAGTTTTTGCCAACAAGGTAATCAATTCTGATTTTTTCTGCTATTTTGATGCTATTTCAATGTTGGAACTTTGGGAAGCGGTAAACAACCTGCGACCACTTGTCCCTAAGGACAGCCTTTTCCGATGGAGGAACCTGATCTGTACCTCGCACGCCACGGTGCCCTGGATCTCGGCTAGGGCAAGTCTGGCAAGACGCAACCTATCCCTGCCCGAGCCATGGGAGCATTTTACATTCATCAAAAAGCCTCTCTTCCAGGTCGGAGAATATGCAATTGGAATCAGGCAGGAACACTGGTGAAGCTCGGAAAGATCACGCTTAGGCAGACACAAATGGCATGGCAGCTTGCTCAACTCGGATCCTTTGAGATAAGAGCATTTCTGAACCGGTCATCGGAGTCATCGGAGTCATCGGAGTCATCGGAGTCATCGGAGTCATCGGAGTCATCGGAGTCATCGGCCATCTCGGGCCCTGGATTTCCTATGTTCGGCACACGGGAGGTTGTACTTCGACCTGCTGATGCTGCTTGTGATCGCCTTTGGAGTGAGCCGCGCAAGTTGATGGCTTTTCCAATCACAGACTTGGGACACATCGGATCGAGGGCCAAGGCTTGTAAGGTTTTCTGATATCTTTTGTGGTAGGAGGATTTGTGTGGTCTTTGTTCTTGCCAGGTACTCACCTTTATGACGCTTCCTTTCTTGTTGTAACCTGGCTGAAGTAAGCTGTTACCTGTACTGTCCTGTGTTGATTGATTAGCAAAGCCGATTGGTTTTGGATGCTCGAGATTTGCCATGATATGGCAGTGGGCGGTGCCCTTGCATGAAGCCAGAAGTTCACAGGTCTTTGGGCAAGCATAGCAGCGTAGCAAAGTTTGGGAAAAACACCACAACAGCATATAGTCAAGACAGAAGATTGGGACCAAGCATGCAAGGATGCTCGTCAGTCAAGTGCCCTTGAAGTGACTTTCTAGCAAAACGGGGAGGGACAAAAGCAACAAAAACCAACTGTTCCGATTCTGGAGCTTAGGGCTTTTGGTAACCTTCTCAACAGGCGAAAGGCTTATTTGAATCGATTTATACAGCTATAGGCTATAGCATTCAAAATCCCAATGACTGGACGATTTCAGATCATGAGAATGATTTAGATTAGAAGCTTGAGTACGCACAACTCCAAGTATTCTCACATATTTTCACCATTTTTCCCAGCAACATATCGCATTTTGCACGAGATATAGTTCTGGTTTTCAACATGTTTCAAACCAAATTCCATAGAAATATGTCAATTGGTAGTCCTTTCCTCGAGAAATAAAGGGCAGCTGAGGATGTGTGGTGCCGGCACGGCAGGTGGCCCTGTGCTGGAGCAGCTGGAGTCTCAGTGTCTCCTGTATGAATACGCTGGAGCTTGAGAACGTAAAGAGACTGTATATGTGCATATATATATATATATGAAATCATATAATCATATAATCATATAATCATATATATATATATGGTCTCGTGTTCCGTGTTCCTACCCCCCCTCGTGCTATGGACGCTTAGCGTTTATTTGGCGGATAGAGAATATACAAGACTTACCAGGTGCTGCGCGGCGTTTGCTTGACAGCGAAAGGTTTGAGGGCGTGCCCGTCTCTTCATTCCAAGAGCGCTTATGCACGCTTTGGCAGCGAGGTAAAAATATATAAAAGGGAGTTGGTTTCTGCTTGATGAAAGTGAGTTGTTGTCTTTTGACCATCAGTTCCGTCACAGAATCTGCAGTTTTGGGCGCCTCACCTCGCCAGCGCTTTTTTCTAGCTGAAGCCAGAAAATGGCAAATAGTGACGCTGCTGATGCCAAACACGAAAAGTTTGTGCTCCCAGAATAGTTTTGGGTGCTAAAACCTATGCTGATGCAATTCATTCGCTTTGTAGCAAGGCATGATGTAGAGAAGACCAAGCAGCGTAGCATCATGAAGACAAGACCAAACAGCGTAACACGATCTGATGTAAGAACATGAAGCAGCATAACATCAGTAAGAGATGGTCAAGCAGCGTAGTTTGACGTAGGGAATCATGCAGCGTAGCATCATGAGGACAAGACCGAATAGCACAGAATGATACAGAGCACATTAAGCAGCATCACGTGAGGTAGGGAAGCCCGAGAAGCCTAACCGTAGCAGCATGAAGACCAGACAAAAAACTCAACAAGATATAGAGAACACAAGCAACATAACAAAGGAAGGTCAAGAACGTAGCATGAGGTAGGAAAGGTCAAGCAGCGTACCGTCTTGATGACAAGATCAAACAGCATAACATGAGACAGGGAACGCCAAGAAACATAACATACGGTAGGGAAGATTCAGCAGCGTAGCATGAGGTCGAGACAATCAAGCAGCCTAGCATCATGCAGACCAGATCAAAAAGCACAACCTGATGTAGGGGACATCAGGCAGCACAACATGAGGTAGTCAAGGGTGAGCAGTGTAGCATCGCCAAGGCAAGATCAAACTATCAAAAATCAAAGACCTGATGTCGAAAACACCAAGCAACAGGAGGTAGGGCGGGTGGTCAAGCAGCATAGCATGAAAAAAACAAAAAGCATAACACGATTTAGGGGACATCAAGCATCTTGACATGAGGTGTGAAGGTCCAGAAGCGCAACGGGAGATAGAGAAGACCAAGCAGCCTAGCATCATGAAGAACAGATCAAATAGCACAACCTGATGTACACGACACCAAGCAGTTTGACATGAGGTGGGGAGGGTGAAGCAGCGCAGCATGAAGTAGATAAGATCAAGCAGCCTGGCATCATAAAGACAAGATCGGGTAGCCTAACATGATACAGAGAAGACCAAGCAGCAAAACATGACTTTGTTAAAGGCAAGCAGTGTAGCTTGATGTAGAGAAGATCAAGCAGCGTAAAAACATGAAGACAAGATCAAAAAGAATAACGTTGCAAAGAAAACATCAAGCAGCATAATGAGGCAGGGAAGGTCAAGCAGCGTAGCATGAGGTAGAGAAGATCAAGCAACATAGCATCATGAAGACAAGACCAAAGAGCATATGGCGGAACATCTTCGAACATCAAGAAGATCAAGAAGCATAACATCAGTAGTGAAGGCCAAGAAACGTAATATGAGGAAGATAAGATCAAGCAGATCGGCTTGATAAAGAAGAGCCCCTCAAGCGCCTCTACTATCTCGACGCCTCTAGCGCCTCCAGCGCCTCTAGCGCCTCCAGCGCCTCCAGCGCCTCCAGCACCTCCAGCGCCTCCAGCGCCTCCAGCGCCTCTAGCGCCTCTAGCGCCTCTAGCGCCTCTAGCGCCTCCAGCACCTCCAGCGCCTCCAGCGCCTCCAGCGCCTCTAGCGCCTCCAGCGCCTCCAGCGCCTCTAGCGCCTCCAGTGCCTCCAGCGCCTCTAGCGTAGCGCCTCTAGCGTAGCGCCTCTACCACCTTCAGCGCCTCCAGCGCCTCTAGCGCCTCTAAGCTTGTGTCATTTGTGGCTGGCAGCACTCCGGCTTCTCCTGCCCGTGGATGTGCTCCTGAGACCAAGGGCTCCAGCCTGAGGTCCTTTGCTGCCTGTCCTGATCGTTTGCTGGCTCATTATAGCATTTGGTTGTCAGGGTCGTCGGGCGTGGCTTGCTGGCCAGTGGGCTTCTGCTGTTCGTGCTGAGAGAATGGGTTCCCCGAACCGCACTCCTGCCGCTGACCTCAGTTTCTACGCTGTCCTGCGAGCCTCTGGACTTTCGAGGGCAACTGTTTTCGGATCCTCTGGCAGCTACTGGCGCTGCATCGGCTCACTTGAATCGAGCAGCCCAGAAGTAGGTGCAGCGTTGTTTCAGCTTGAAGCATTTTGCACTAGCTGCTTCGATTTGAAACCAGACTACATGGAGAGAAGCTGTCCCGTGTGCTCCGGACCCTGAGCTTTTGATTTGCGAGCAGCACCCGGAGTTGCTTCCATATCGTTCCTTGGATACCCCACGCCTTCGTCTTGTCGGTGAAGGGAAGTGGCAAATGGAAGTATATCTTCATGGTCCGTTGTGGGCTCCCTTTTCAAGAGCCCGCTTTTCTCTTGCATGGCCTTCCAGTGTCTGATGAATGTATCCCAAACTTTGCTGCCGAGTGCCCCCAAGAATGCCTTAAGCTTGCCAGAGTTTGGGATGTATGTGGATTGCTTAGCCTGTTTGTTGAACCTGTCCGTCCAGGTCACGGTGTTTTCCATGCATTCAAGGACTTTTCCAAAGACAGGCAGGTTGGTGACAGAAGGTGACCCAACCTTTCCAAATGGCATGTGGACGGACCCTCCAAAATGCTGCCACAGGGCTCTCAGCTTGTGGCGATCAAGGCATGTGCTCAGAGGGTCTGTCACCGATCGTAGAGATTTTTATCACCAACCCCATGTCACCCCAGAGCGGGCCAGAAGCAATATGCTGCCTTTCAGCTACCCTGTTGCCTGTTTTGAGGATACGCATGCCTATGAGAGCCTGAAAGCTAGCTGCTTGAAACCTACGTTTTGGCCAAAGAGAAGTTGTTGGTGACAAGCTTGGTGAAAAGCAGAGGAAAAAGGGAAGGGCTGGGAAGACACTCCCTTGCACTGTTTTTCCTTGCTTAGCACCATTGTTTCAGGGTGATCACCTTGGTTGAATTTGCACTTTGCAGCCACAGCCTCTTGCTTTAGAATCATGGGCTCCTGAACCATGATGCGCGCTTGCTCGGAGGTTGTACGGCCCCGCTTGGACCGCAATGGGAAGCCCTGGTGATAGATGACTATTTTGCATCAGTGCCGAAAGAATCAGCACCCCGGCTGAGAGATCTTTTGCCATGCTCTCACTTGCCAAAGCCAGGAAGGTTTATAAGCAGGAGCAGCTTCAAGGGTCCCCAGAAAAAGGATATAAACGCCCAGACCACGTTTAAAGCTGCGGGAGCTGAAGTCCGTTCATCAGAGGCGAATGCGAGACGTGGATTTGTCCCTGCTTTGCAAAGAGGATTGCTCTCTCTGTGCTTTCGTTGTGTGCTGCCTCCTTGCCTGGAATTACCGCTGACCTGTTGTCTTGACTGGCCGGAAATTGGGTTTCTGTCCTGCAGTAACGCAAGTGTTGGTCTAGTCTGATCGATGGCATGTTCAAGTTGGCGAGCTCTTGCATGGCTGAGGATGCAGTTTCAGTTCATCGGCTGCCAAATGGTGTTGCACTTGAACTGACGTCGCTTGCCTGTGTCACTCCGTCGATTTGCTCGAATGTTGCGGTGACCTACTTGGACCGAGTGCACGCCAGTGATGCCTCCAACCAAAAAATTGCTGCTGCCCAAAGCTGCATGAGTCACTCTGGCTTGCGGTTGATAAGAGAGGGTCCCACACCCATTTGGGCAATGACTTTCAATCGTGGTCTCCTGCGACAGATTGAATCGAACGATGATGATCTTGAAGCTGCAGGTCCAGCCGCTGTCATTGAACCCCTGTCGAAACCACCTCTCATGTACTTTGATTTCGTGGAAACATGCGGACGGGCCGGAAAGGTGCCCTCAGCAATTTGGGTCACTCTGTTGCCCCGGTTTGGACTTATCCCACAGTCTACATAATGATTTAACTTCCCCAAGGTTCGTTGAATGGGTCATCTACATGATTGAAGAGAACCGTTTTCGATCCTTCTTGATTGTCCCTCCTTGCACCAGCTTCTCTCCAGCTGCCCATCCTGCCGTGCGCAGCTACAGTCAGCCCCTTGGATTTGACCGGCTGAATCCAAAGACTCTCCTTGGGAATGTCCTAGCCTTTCGTACTCTCCTTTTGTTGCGTGTTGGGAAGAGATGTAAAAGGCCATGTGCTGCTGAGCAAAGTCGATTGAGCAAGATGTGTTGGCTGCAGTTGTGGGTTAGCCTGCGTGACCAAGGGTTCAGCGAAGCCGTCATAGCTTCCTGTTTCTTCGGCTCCATTCACAAGAAAGAGTTCCGACTGCTGTGCACGGGTGGTCACATTCATGTCCGGGTTGAAGGTTCGCCGACAAAACCGTCAGCTATCTATGTTGATGTTGATGGACTTGCATGGCACATTGGCTTGGCGTTCCACAAATCACTTGACAGCTTGGATGCGCAGGAAAGAATCAGCCCAAATGTTGCTGGCCTTGAAAGTGTTGCAGCAAATGACATCATGCTCACATCCAAGAGGGAAGTTGTTAGAGCCTGGTTCTGGAAGCGTGTTGCACATATCAATGTTCTTGAGCCAGCAGCTGTTGTATCCAACTTGGGAACTGTTGCGCGCTCACACGTGTCTGTCAGGTTTGCCAGCTTCTTGGACTCTGCCGTGTGCCGTGGGGCACTAGCAAAGGGTCGCTCTGCCTCATTTGCCTTGCAGCCAGGGCTCAAGAGTGCGTGTGCTTGATGTATTGCTGCGGATCTTTATCCAGCTTGGCCTTTTTCACCAACCAGGTTGAATACTGCTGATGATCCATCACGAAGCACAGCCAGCCGGGATCCTGTGTCTGTCGCTTTTAAAATCTTACGGAGTTGGACTGTTCGATCTGCTGCTCTCTGGTCTTCGCCGTTTCGCTTCGAATTGGGTCCGGCTTACACTTTTAGCGATTATTGCAACCCGCTTCAATCTCCCCAGCTGCCAGGTCTGCTGGTTCGCTGATTTGCTTGCTTGGATTTTGGCAATTTCCTTTGGTCTCTGCCTTGGACCTCTGTTCTGTCGTTTCTTGATTGGCAGGGTTGGGTGCAATCATTTAAGGCCCCATAAAAGTAGTAAGCCAGTCGCAGTTGCCATGGTTTGCCTTCTGCTTTGTAGCCAAGGGTCATGCAGATGTCGCCTCAAACGAAAACTGAACGACAGCGCTGCCTACAACGTGACGGGACCGCCCTGGTCGCAACAAGGGCAATAAAGAAAAAGACCAGAGACAGAAGGAAGATCTACCTTGACTGGTTCCGATCGTGGCTGTGGAATGAAAAGCAGCTCTCCTTCAGGTTCCTGATCGACCAGAAGCCTTCGGATCCCGAAAGGCTTGCTGGCCTTCTTGGTTGGCTATGGTAAGTCGCTTTACCTAGCTGGAAAGGCGTATGGAGTCTACGCAGAGACCATCAATTCTGTTGCGGTTGAGCGCCCCCTGATCAGGTGTCAACTTACCACTGCCTTGGACCTTGCTTTTGCATGGCTTGCTGATGAGCCCCATTCTCGTCACCCAGCCATGCCCTTGTCAATCATGGTGGCAATGGTTGTGGCAGCGCTGTACTGGGGGTGGCCTTTTGAAGCATCAGTTTTGTTGATGGGATGGACGGGTGTGATGAGAATTGCGGCTAGGAGAAGAGACTTAGTGCTCCCTTGCGATGCTGCTCCAGATACCTCCTTCTTGTTGGTCCTGGTCCGTCAACCGAAGACACGGGGCCGTAGCGCTAATCACCAGGCTGCTCGAATCGATCAAGAGGATGTGATTCGTTTCCTGACCTCGATGTATCGAGATGCTGACCGAGAAACGTTTGTGGCCTTTCTCAGCTGCAACCTTGAGAAAAAATGTTCTCGTCACTTCTCAGAGCTTTTGAACTTCCATGCGCAAAGACTGGCAATGAGAAACCTTATGGTTTGGCCTCCTTGGGGTGGAGGAGCCACCTGGCTGCTTCATCAGACCGAGTCCCCTGACTATGTTCGTCGGAGAGGTCGCTGGCTCAGTGCTCGTGTGATGGAAGTTTATCTTCAGGAAACCTTGGCAGTCACGTGCACAGCGAAACTCTCGCCTAGAACAAAATGTTCGGTTCAGTTAGTTTTTCTGGACACTGGCATGCCACCCAGAGCTTGGTACAGTCTCCTCGAGTGCAGATGTTCCTACGCAGAATGTTGAAAAGGAAGGGGTGAGTGGTATCAATTTCAGCCAGACCTGTGACCAGAACAGGCGCTGGCATGATGATCTTTCCCAGCAGCATAACAAAAAGACAGAAGGCGATCTTCCTGACAACAGGAAATCAACTGGCGGCTTGGCTAGCTCAAGCCTCCCACCGCCCCCACCCTGGGCACTGTCTTGAAGGGTATCAATTTCAGCCAGACTTGTGACCAGAACAGGCTGATCTTTCCCAGCAGTATAGCAAAAAGACAGAAGGCGATCTTCCTGAATAAACCCAAAAAGCAACCTTAAATAGCGCCAAACATTAACGAAACAAACTTTAGATAAACCCCGGACCAACCTTAAAGAAAATTTAAACCAACTCCAAGTAAATCCTAAGACAAAACTAAATAGATTCTCATACTTTGATATTTGCTGATTTTGTTGCTGACAACGGTTTCCCTAACTTTTTGGCTGCTAGAATTGAAATTCAATTTGTGGATTCCTCTTTTTGTGGTCCTTCATTGATCGGCCTTCTCTACATGTGGCAGGACTGATGTGGTTCTCAGCACCCTTGCCAGATATTCGGTGGGGAATCTGAACAGGCACGGGGTCACAGCCGTCAAAGTTGGATATTTTGGAGGGGTGCATTGGAGATTGGGACAACATTTTGTGGTCTTCTCCACTGTCGGATGTTTCCAGAAATTACAAGCCTCAAAGGATCGGTCTTGTCGCAGGTCATCGGCGGCTGATGCGACTTCCTTGCATTGAAAATTTGCCATGGGTTCCAAGAATGTGGATAACATCCCCAAATCCAATGGCTTCGAACATCAGGGCTTTCAATGGGGGTTGCCCATATATTTGGATGGTTTCTGGAAAATCCCATTAAGAGTTGTTTTTAATTTGGGGGTAGCCCCATTGTAGGAAACTTCATGGTTCCCATCAAGGCCACGGTGCACATCATGAACGAGTTTATTGGCTCTATGTCGTCGGGGATCCAAAGTTGACAACTTTTAAAAGGCGCAGACATCAAACAGACTCCCACTGTTCTTTTGTTGCTGATTGGTACAGGGTTAAACAGATCTGATGTATATAATCAGATTTAGACGGTTGCAGATTTCTTTGCTTTTCAAGTATGTTGAGCAATGTTGAGCATGTGAGCATAGAGTCAGCTGCTTTGGCAAAACACAGACTACATCACCGCGCAGTTGCTGTCCAAAGCTTTTGATGTCCGCATGGCATCTCACGTTCGACGTTTTTGTCAAATCTCAAGACATCTCACTGCCCCTTCAAATCATTTGGTTCGTCTATTGGCCCCATTGGATCACATTGGATCACATTGGATCACATTGACCGGGAGTTGCAACCGAGGCTGCTGGGTGTTCTACTTCTGTTCCGCTTCGTACCAGACCCAGCCGTTGGATGACCCTGCTGCACTTCGCACGGCTGTTCTTCGAGGTGATCGTGAAGCGAGCAACCTACACAGCCACTTGGCGCTTAGTGCGTTCAGATGAGTAAATTTTCAAGTATGTGATCATGCAGACGAAGCGCTCCAATCGAACAGTGTAAGTGAAGCCGATGTTGCATTCAAGATCATTCAAGATGCTGCTTGTGCTAAACCTTCTTCGAAACAATTCCCTGGCGCAGTCCAATCAGCGGAACCTTTCCAACCTCGCAGTCCAGGCAAGCTTAGTTCGTTGACAGCTTGGCAGTGATTTGAGCAAAGCTGTGGCTCTGGCAGGTGAGGGCACTTCCAAAAGACTTGGGCTATCATCATTTGGGCTACGAAGAGTTGATACGTGTGGCCTTCTCAGCTGTTTAGTTTTATCCAGAAGACACTGGAAAAGCATTGCTACTGGTGCTAGGCAACCACTTACTGAATTTATGTTCGAAAAGCTTGGATATTTTGGTTGGCGTGATGATATGGCATGGAAAGCCATGTGCAACACGGGTCAGAATCTCCAAGCTGACGTTGACATCGCTGCTTCGAAGGAACACTTCCAAACTGTGGCCTACGAGCGTGCTGTCAGGGTGCGTGTCCCACTTGTGACACTTGTGCGGAGCATGTTCTCGTTCAGCTTTTCTGGTGATGTCCTCCGTGCCATTCTGTGCCATCCTTTCCAGATGGGCACAGCTCACGAGTTGGACGACCAGCCGGTTCGCGAGGTGAGTGATTGACCAAGAGAGTTGCATAATGTTGTATCATGGTCGCAGAATCGCAGGTAGTCATGTGGCGAAACTACGAGGGCGCTGTGCACGGTGTTTTGGAGCAGGTACGGTAGTTTGCTCATTTTTACCTATGTGATCTAAACATGCAGCTGCAAAAAAACCGGGGAAAGCATGGAGAAGTGTGGAGCCGCTGTGCAAGACATGGTTCTTTTTGTTCTTGTTTCACTTGTTTCATTCTGTGCAAGCCACGTGTGTGCTGGTGAATCAGGTCGAGCTGCAAGCAAGACAACACTCCATCAACACGGAGCTGAAGTTTCTGGAGCAGAAAGCCAGTGAGGTGCTGTCCCAGACCATCCTAGACCCTCATGGTCCAAAGTCAGAACTGAGTTGTAATGCCACGAAACTGGAATACAATAGTATACAGTATAAACTCTACATATAATGTTCATAAAACTATATTCCGGTGTATCAGCATATGTTTGTATACATATCTACACATACTATACATAATATATATATATATATATACATATAATACATATTACTTTGTATGCGTGTGTGTGTATATATATAGTAGATATACATGTGGCTACATTTCTGCTGGGAGCCCCTGCAGTACCGCCTTTCCGATGAGCTGGAGCATGACTTGGGCTACACAGCGGGGGGATCGTGCCCTGGCGTTCCAAATCAGCAGCAATGCTATTTGGACACTTGGTGCTTTAGGTGTATCATTGGATTGGTTTAAGGAAAAAAATGCAGGAACCCCCCATATCTAATGGTAAAAACCCATGGGTTTCCTGCAGATTTTCCCTTAAACCAATCCAATGAGTGTATGGACGCTGGTCAAAGCATGATGGTCATGTCAAACCCTATCCGTTTGGGGACAGTTTTGGTGATGGTTCATGTTTTTCAGCTGAGGGTAGCGCCAACGGCGGGTTCCTCTCTCAGTTTTAAGTCGGCTACGGCTGTTGATGCAATGATCGCAATTCAACGAAAACAATATGACAAGACAACGATGCATGTCAGAAGCCGTTAGAAGGGATTGGAGAGTCAGAAAATATAAATGGAATGGATATGAATGAAATATATGAAATGAGGGACGAACATGCGGATGAGATTGATTGGTGGGAAAGGGTTGGGTTTCAACAAACATGAAGGACACTACATTATACAAGACCGGCCAAAGACTTTGACGACCTCGCAGATTTTGTGTGTCCGGACTAAGGTCGGCGTCAGTCCACCAAGGGTAGACAGACCATGAAGATAATGAAAGAGAGGCCAGCTTCGGGATTGGTTGTTTTGGATATTTCATGTTATTTCTGCGTTTCTGGTAAGGAATCGGATGACACATATGGCACTTCTCAAGAGAAGAGTGTCGTTCCGTGCCACGTGAGATTGCACCTGTTTGTGCCAGGCAGAGCGAAGGGCTCAGATGTTCAGATCTGACTTTGCGAGAAAAGTTTCTGGGCATTGTGGAAGTTGTTGCGGGGCATTGGATGCGGGCACTAATCCCTGAGGTACTGCAGTCACGGGGACCAACAGCAGCCAGAAGCTCATCAAACCAACAACATTGCCGTGCATTGCAGCCTTTGCTGAACCTCACATCCTCTGAGTTCATGAAGACGGTGCTGATTACTCTGCTGCCGGGAACCTGAAGTCATGTTCAGAGAAAATTGGGGAGGAACAAGTGGAACCCAAAACTGCGGTGACTGACCCTCCAGCAAACCATGCGGCAACTTACAGCTCAGGCTGTCACTGCCATGGCTGAAAAGATGTACGACCGCATATGCAGCCGCAGTGACGCCTGGGGCACAAGTGGCAGCGCATCAAGTGCAAGTGCAAGTGCTGTGCTAGTTAATGCTGCAAAGATCTTCAATTGAGTAATCCCATCATATCCCATCCACCTAATATCAAACACCGCTCAGAAACCATGGTTTCGGATGTTTAGGAGGGGATTTACACACATTTTTGGGACCTTTGAGGGGGTGAATATTAGGAGGATGGGATTGGAAGCTTGGGGGGACCTCTTGGATTCGAGGGCGGGAAGTGCCTTGCAAAGCGGCAAAACTACCTCCTTGCCCAGCCCGCTCCTCATTTTTCTGTGTTGAAGCTCTTGGGGACTGCATCATGTATCTATGCACTATGGGCTTGATTCTTGTTGATTTCAGAGTGACATACGAACCTTGGGTATTTACCAAGACTTGGTGTCATGTGAGACAACTTACACAACTGGAACAATCATTTGGGCTCGCAGCCGTGGCCACATATCCTCCTTTTTGGGCATGGTCAGCATGTTCTTGATTGCTAGAAGCTTTGCAGGAATGACTTAATCGAAGAGCAGATTCTTCAGATCGAAACTGATCGAGCTTTGCACTCTGTCCCGCTCCTAGAGCAAGCCACAGACTTGGGACAAGGGGACAAGGCAAAAAGTCCGGTGCATACCAAGCTTTGTTGGGTAACTTCATGAGTGTTCGGCAAGGAGTGTCATCTTGCTGGCTGTCTGGTTTGGCATCAAATGCATGGATTTATTTTGGTCATCTAATGGGGACAGAGATTTCTGACACTAGTCTGACTGTTTCCCTACTGGTGCAAATTGCTGCTGCTGATGATGATGATGATGACGACCATGACGACAATGATGCTGCTGATGTGTTCGGCAGTTCGGCAGCACTGAAATTTCAAGTTGAAGCCTTCAGCATGGTAGGCATTTTCTCACTGTGTTTTGCTGTTTCTTCCCATCGTTTCTGGTCTTTTAGCAGCACCTTTGACAGGATCTGAAACCTGAAGAGAGACAGGTGGGCCTTGCAGTCAAGCCGTTTGATAGGCCTTTCAAAGCGTTGGAACCAGCTGTTCTTATTGTTTCTTCATGTTCTTCCGCACAATGTTCCTGCAATTTTGGTGCCTGAAGATCCTCAAGACTCTAGGATTCTTTCCAGGAAAGACTGAAAACCATTTTTTTCGACATGTTCTGCAACTGTCCACTGCAGGTCATGGGTGCCTTTGTTGTTTTTTGGTGCGAACGAACTCGAGATGCAGTTCTTGGTCAATACGGTTGGTCTCGTTTGGAGCTCCAGCCCCTTCTTGCAATCTTCGCCTCTGGGATTTTTTTGGAATCACAGAATTTAGATCAATATGATCAATGGATATCAATGGCTCCTGTTGTCGGAGAATGTGAATCTGGAGGTATCCAAGGGTTTTCCAGCGTTACCGTTAGTTATTCATAAAAGCGTTCTGGTGTCAAGACTTTTTGAGGCTCTTGGTGCTGCCGAGCTTGCTGTCAGCCCCGACGCTTGCGTCCGGACCAATGGTGGAATTGTTTGAAGCATTCTTGATCAGAGAAACAGGTTATACATACCGGATGCCGAGGTGATGCGGCTCTGCCTGCTGTTAAAACTAGAATTCAGAATCGCTGGCTGTTTTCAACTCGAGGCCTGAAGTTGCCCTTCGAGGACTCTTGAGATTTCAGAACTTGGGCGTGCGTTCCAAGCACCGTTCTTTTTTCATTGTCATGAGATCCCAATACAGGAGAGTAGCGACAATTCCGAGGGTCCACCAGATGAAGAAGAGATTGCTCCCATCTCAGCATGTCGCCATTGATACTTCCTAAGCATAGCAACAAGTTGAGAAGGCAAGTGTGAAACAAGTCTTAAGTTTATGGAGTGGTTTGCTCAGGCATTTCCGCTGGTTGTGGAACCTACTCAGGCTTGGGACTTTAGCTTCCTTATGGCAAGGTTGTCGTTCTTGATTAAAGCAACACCTTTTTTGCCAGGATGCCAGGGTCTAGAGCACCCTGAGCACCCTGAGCACTCTGACTTTGTGAGACATTGCATTGTTTGTCCTGTCCACATCATTGTACCATATTGTACCCATCACTAGAGGGACACATTCAAGATTTGCCAAGGTTTCCCCACATTTTGCTGACAGGACCCAAGTCTGCAGCTCTGGCAGAACATGGATGTGAAACCTCTGCTCCGAACTGCTCGGAGCTGCGTCATGGGCGCGGTCAGGGACCTCAGAAGGCTAGGTCAGGGATGTAGATCTGCAATCATCATCTGTTGTTGAAGCGTCAGAATCACCAGAGATGTTGGAAATGCCTCCTCACAATCATTCGGCTGAGTTCCGAAGGTTTGGATTTGTAACGCATGTGATCTATGTAAAACAGCGGCTGAAGATGAAGACAGAACTGATGAACTGATCAACCTTTGCTCCCATCGCCAACCCAAGCCATGCTTGCCAAGTGTCGCCTGATGGTGATGATCATCATTTTCTTTGCGCAGACCTTGGAAAGATGCGCAGCGTGTGACTTCTGCTAAACGGGCATCAGATTTGGCCATGAGGCAACAGAGTTACCCCGAAATCCCATGGTTTTGTCACCAACATGTCCTCATGATTCTCATGATAATGATTCGTTGGTCACTTTATGTAATTTTGAGGTATCTCTCATTTTCAGACAGATCCATTCGAAGTTTGGCCACTTAGGTTGCCTGTTTCACAGGAACGACGCATATCTACTACCCCATACTACTCCCCATGAAGGTCAGCACGGCCTCCATGAAAATTTGACTCATTGGACAGTTGTTGACGGTTTGATGCTTTGATGCTTTGAAGCTTTGATGGTTTCGTTGGTTTTATGGTTTGATGCCTTGGTGGTTGAGGGTTTTATAGTTTGTTAGTCGATGGTTGATGGTCGCTAGTTGATGGTCAATGACAACGATGTTTATGACCATGATTATGATTATGTGATTACCAGTAGTACCGCACAAGGCGGTGGCGGAAGTTTCAAAAATAGGAAACCTATAGGAGAGGTTGGTTGTTGTGAATCAGGGATTGCAGGGCGAAGCCACTGATGGAGCGAAAGGTGATTGAT
>Ga0126342_10007330_pt1 | contig 19671 bp, 14 predicted proteins | sample Cyp1metagenome_FD_92528 | JGI IMG/M metagenome (GOLD analysis project Ga0126342, IMG submission 92528) | Coral microbial communities from Lord Howe Island, Old Settlement Bay, Australia - Cyphastrea 1 metagenome | ecosystem: Host-associated > Invertebrates > Cnidaria > Coral ... | reverse complement strand
GTTATATCTTGGTGCCTTCACTAACATCTATGTCTCATGCTCTGCAGGCAGCAAACATGATGTGCTGTATAAAAAGGGCAGCTTGCATGACAAATTTTGGCGCTCACAACACCCCCCTCCCTATATAAAATATATTGTATTCAAACACAATGTACTGTAATAAATCATATTACGTGCATATACAAGCACAAGCATGATATAACATTATATAATACATAGCAATATTGTTTATATGTTCTACTACAATATCTTCGTAGGATATATAAACATGATTTTGTCTTATTTAGATGTATACTAGGTATTGTAATTATGTATGTGCTCTGTGTTTGATGCTATGTATTTATACAAAAATGATATATATATATATAGATATTAAAACAATTAATGTAAAATATGTATAGATATACTTGATTTAATATGATAGAACATATTAGTAATGTTGGGCGCTGGTTAGTGTAGGGCCCCCCCGAAACAAATTTAGTACCTTCAATAACTCGCCAATTTTCTGGCGACCAGGTCTGGGGGACTCAGGATGATCAACTTAAGTAAGGGTTTCAATTGAAATCCATCTACTTTTCATTGATTTTCCTTTCGAGCCTCAAAGAAATCTATTGATAAGAAAGAATTTCAATTGAACTCAATTTACTTTCAATATATTTGAATCTACTTTCAACTGTCATTTGTTTATATCTAAAAAACAATCACCCCAAAAGTTTTGTGCACAATAGGGTACCATTCAAACAATTACATTATTGAGGATCTCGGTCACTCATGGGGCACCCCTCTTGAAAAATTGTTTGGGTGCTGTGTTTTCAAAAGTCTTTAATAAGGCATCTAATTGTTTGGGAAACCTTGCATTTTCAAGGCTTCAACATGGATATGGTTTTCCAAAGTAAATGGACCAGCTTTACCTAACGAAAGGTGCATAAAGGTGGATAAAGCTCATCCTGAAAAAAAATGATCTGATAAAAAACTTCTGACAATAGAGCACCACCCCAGACAAACGGCAAGATACTCAATTGGTCAGGGCAAAAACTCACAATAGGGAACCAGGACATTAATCGGAGCCCAACATTAAATATATATGCATATTGAGTACACATTTATTTATAATAATATATGTTTACATAGTGTATAAGCTAACCAGTTTTGCAATACGCATTCAATGTTTACATGTAATATATATGTATATACTTAATATACATAAACATAGGTAATGCAATTCTCACATGCTCATAATATATAAGAACAAACAGAACTGCGAACATATGATAGTTATCGTGTGTATATATATATACACATGTCAAGCTCAAACCATTTTGAAGACTTCAAACAATCTCGAAAACCTTTTCACTGCGTGGATGCAACGGACATCTGACAAATACATAGAGTTGCTAAACCCCCAACGAAATGAAACGGATGTTATCCTGCCCTTGTGGGTTCTATCCACATCATTGTCCTCATGTGTCAAAGCTGTTGAACCCATTTTTGGGCGGGGCATGAGGAATTGTCATGGTCTTGTATTTACGTATTTGTGTTTGGTTCTTATATTATCGCAGGGTTTCTAACTCCCTTTGGAAGATGAATGTATAATTGAACACTGACCATCTTTGTGTTTGATATCAGCACGATGGTGTTGGAGAATTAGTGTTGGATGTAGGGGATGATTCCGCCCATTTGTTTGGACCTACCACCCTTGTGCGGTTCTTGTCCAGCTGCTTTTGCGTCGCAAAGAAGCATGCCACTTGCAGCGGCCGGTGTTTGTATCTGCGACAGGGGTCAATACGACAGAAACGGTCATGGTGGGGATTGGGTAGATGTGGCATCCAAGATACATTTGAAGTATCCTTGAAAATTGCACCCATGTGGTTTCACAAGACGAGCCCACCACTAGTCGGAATCCTTATGAATCGAACCAGTTGACCAGTTCACCGGATTTTGTTCATCTCCCATTGGGTCTGTTGTTTGATGGACAAGGGTGAATTCCCATGGTTATTTTTGGTGGTCACACCACAGTCCCAAGGTTTTGATCCATAGATTTCCAATTGATTTATGACAAGATCTCCAACACAGATCCACTTTCGCCGGCGACCTAAAACGAAAAAGCGGGAGCCATGCACAAGTCATAGAGGCGTAGCACAGTGCCTGACAAGGCTGGCTTCAGGGAACCGCCCGCTGATCATTTCGGACCCTAGGTTTGTCTGGAGATAGGGAATAGCTACAAAAGTTGTATATTAGAAGGATTTCAAGATAGAAGAGTTTGTTTTTCCTTCCAACTTTATGTTTGGACGGGTTCAATGCATATGATTCCACTTGTAGATTTAAATAGGAAAACTATATAACAATTATGATATATGATAATCCGTTTGAATTGGGTGTAGTTATTTTCAGACAGATCCATATATCAATGGATTGCTTTAAGAAAAAACTGATGGTTTGTACAATCCACCGCGGAGGTTTCCTGCAAATGTTCCCTAAAAAAACATTGGAAGAACTCGCCCTGTGGTGCGGCAACGCAGCTGAACAAAGAGCTGAATGTTCAACCGTTCAGCATTTCTGTAAATGAGCACTTGCTCTGCCTGGTTGACCAGTCGAAACGGGGAAATTGCCCATACAAGTTTGCCTGGAAATAATGAAACTGTTTTTTTGAAATCTGAAGTTTGACCCCACTAAAGTAAACCCAAATTGCTTGAGTTGATCATGTTTTTTTCCTGGACTAAAACCAGGAACACAATCTTGAAGCCATTGGTTTGACAGGACATCCAGCGTTCCAAGTGAGCTCATACTCGACAGATCACATTTGCGTGAACCAAGTCGCCGTGTCGGTGCTTTCCGATGCCAGAGTCCCTGCGTGGCAGTACCCTCGGCACGCCATGTTTGATTACAATAGAGTATCGAACTAACCCCAAAAATGGTAAAGTTTGTTTATCAAACCATCTACGTATAGATCAATGTGAACATCCCCATAAAATATGGCTTTATATATTGTACAGTACCTCCATTTTAGGATCCTGAAATTCCCATCTACCCATAGATCTACCATTTTTTCCCTAAGCTACTGACCTTCGAAAATGTGGCACCACCAACCGTAGATCCCATCAGTCGGAGGTTTGTTTCTTCGTGGGTCGTCAACTCATGGGTCGTCTTCGAGAGTTGGATCAGTCTGGGATGACGGGATGCTCCGGTTCACATAAATGTATATTTAGTATATTAGTATAATATATTTACTCTATATATATACTATATATATATATATATCTGGTTGGTGGTGACTGGAACCATGGAACCATGGACTTTGATGACTTTCCATTCAGTTGGGAATAGTTTTTCGCCCAACTGACGAAAGTATGTATTTATCAGAGGGGTAGGTACACCACCAACCAATAATCCTAACTAGTCTTTTGGTATCAATGGGATTACCTAATTACTAAACAGATCTAAACAGCTAAGAATTGGTCATTTTATGCAGAGATGTGCAGGGTGTCTAAGATTGGCCATGCTTGGAATACATCTGGGAGTTATGGGAGTACCATGGTAAGGATGTGGTCGCTGACAGCACACACACACACACACACCATCACGTTTTGTTTGAGATCAATGTGGCATGGTTACGGAATTACATGGCAAATATTTCAGGGCGTGACCATGTTTGGCCCTCAAGATCTTGGTTTTGTTTGATATCACCGGGTAGCTATGTATAACTATGTTAGGTATGACTTCAGCACGTCAATTCCAATCAAATCAGTATCCTGATGCAGGTTTTGCCCAGTCAGCATGGTATTTGTGTTGAATCTGTTCCACTTGGTGAGATGGGTCGCGCAAAATCATTGCAGCAAAAGTCTGCTGATCGGCACAATCTGCTGCAGAAGCATAGACCGGCTCCCCCGGTGTTCGAAAAGAACCCACGGCGTGCGAATGCTCCTCGATGGTTGAGGTAAGAATGGATCCACACAGGTCATCCATGTCATTGTCCAAGAGTTCTAAGTAGGATTTTAATACATTTTGTTACGACAAATACCGCTATTTTTAAAACCTTCACTTAAAATTTCCACTCAAACCCAAGGATCTTAACCCAGCTTTCAGCTGCAAAGAAGGTATCACCAGTATGTTGTTTTCTGGTATCCATGTCGGATATAGATTGGGAGAGACAAACAAAGGGAAACAATAATCTGAGATGTGACCAAGGGTTTTGTGATGTAGATGTATGTGAATTATATACTAGGGTAGCATCGTGGATCAAACTAGGGTATACCAGGGTTTGTTGTTGTTTCAAACTCAGTGGGGCAACTGGGGAGGATGCATGAGAAGCGGTGGATGATGGAACCCCAAATCTGGAAAGGTTTTGCAGTGGGCATTGGCAAAACAAATGTATTTTTGGTTTATATCCCACAATTCCAGAATTGTTTCTCATTGACTTTCAACAAATGGCTACAATTTTGGCTGCCAATTGTCTTATTAATAGGGACCTTCAAACCTTTGACTCATCTGCAGCTTGTTTTCTTCCAGCTGTTGCCGTGTTTGACCGGTGAATTTCCATGGCGCATCGCCGCGTGCTGTGGCTGAGCCTGGCATGCTGGGCCTGGTGGACCTGGACCTGGAGCTTCTGCGGCATCCGGCACCGAGGAGCAGCCTGTGGAAACCACGCGCTGCCACCTGGGAAGGCGAAGTTTCTCGGACTGGACTTGTTGGGGAAAATGGATGGACTTCAGTGGTACCCAATTTTTTCAGACAAATCGGGATATACCCCTGGTAATGTCTAACAGTTTGCTATTGAAAATGGCCCATTTACAGTTGATGTACACATTAAAAATAGTGATTTTCGATAGTTATGTTAGTTTACCAGAGGGTAAATGTATGAATTCTGTATATGAATATAGAGTTATATAAGTAGTCTATTGAATTTGATGCTGTGTATATGTTCTGGTCTCGCTGCAATTTCCACTGTGCATCCCAGACTTCCGATCTTCGGAGACACTTTGGAAATTTTGAACCCGAAGAAGATGGTGACCTATCAGTCTCCTGGCGGCACAGCTGAGGATCATGGATTGAACGGATCCTAGATGATCCCAAGGATCAACGTCCAATGGGTTTTTGCACATCCCACAGATTCGTAGAAAGATCTAGAACATGTTTGTTTGAGTAGTTTAAAAGTGAGTTGTGGGATTCTACATCTCATATAATTATTGAGGAATGTTGCACTGCAGCACCAACTGCCCAGCATAGTTTCGGGATGGGTTGCAACTACTCAGCTGAGGAAATAGGAAGCGTTGATGAGTGGCAAATTGTTCATTTGATTCTGAACCCAATCAGTGCATGAATATTTCTCCAAAAAACTCATATTTGTGGGCGAGCCAAAACTCATGTACTTAACAATGGTTCAATGTCATATTTCCAAGACCGGAACTTGTGTAGCCTAAGAAAGGGATAGACAATGATGGATGGTTATATAACTGTTGAGTTTGATAGTTTGATCTGATGGGATTTTTTAACAGCCAAGTTTGTGTTTGCAACTCACATACCTAGATGTTTTCTTTATTTATCTGGTTGGTGGCTTGGAACATTTTTTATTTTTCCATATATTGGGAATAATCATCCCAACTGACTTTCATATTTTTCAGAGGGGTTGAAACTACCAACCAGTTATGGGTTTTACAATTTATACCCCACATAAAGAATTTAGTTTCCCCCCAGCATCGCAACCAGATGTTCCGTTTCAAGGACGGAGCGCCGCCAGCGTTGGGGCTCCCTGTGGAGCACCTCGGTGTTGTTCAAAAAGGCCGTGGTCATCACGGGGCAACGGGAGATGAATCTGGCGCGGAAGCACGACGCTTGGGGCAAGCTGGGCTGGTACTGGTTGGTACTGACGAACAGTTTGCGAACTGGAAAATGGCCATAGAAATAGTGGGTTGATCCATGAATCATGGTGGATCTTTCCATAGTTTTTTGTATGTTTACTAGAGGCTACTTGGGGGCTCATCCCACGAATCGTAAGTAGGTGAGTTCACCCTAGTCATAAGTAGATTAACCCTGTATGTATCTAACTAACAAAAACCAAGAATATAATCTACTCAGTAAGTGGGATGGGCCACCAGGTATAAAACCTATAGCATTTTATGGAATTCAATAGATGGCGTGAGGTAATCCCTTCTCCCTCTTACTAAACCGTCCCCGGTTGATAATAAACACCTGGATGAGTTTTTAGTATTAGGGGGTATTTAGTATTAGGGTGCGAAGCTTCCCCGTATATATATATACATATTAAATTAAATTAAACATCTTAATAAAATACTAAAAACTAAAAACAACTTGTTCAAAATGAACTAAATGTCCTGTTTACATCTAATTAAAGTATTGTCCGAAAAATTGGTTTTCAAAATATTCCGAAGCTGTCCCCTAATATTAAACTAAAAGCCGCTTAATATAAAACTAAAACTGACCATGTCAAAATCGACTAAATTTCCTTTGAAAACCCAATTAAAATATTGCCAAAAATTGGATTTCGAAGCTTTTCCCTAATATTAAAACAAACACATCAATATATTTTTTTTCGATCTTAAAAGACGGACCCTAATAAAAGAACACCCCGGGGTTGACTACTTTTTACTATTAGGGGGTGAAATCCTCAAATGGGACCTTCATTTTTAATTTGTTTTCAACAGGGGATCAATTAAAAATCTAATTGGCCAGTCTGAAATCTCCCAAACATTTAGTGTGGACTGTGGACCCTATAGTTTTTAGTATTTGGGGTACGTTTAGTAAAAGGGCCTAGGGATTATAAAACATTATGATACCAACCATTTTATAAATGTGTTTCATTATTTTTTGTTGTGATTTATTCCCGACGTATTGGGGGTGTAAATGGGACATATCGATACAGACAAAAAACGAACCCAAATTTGGGATCCCAGCAACAAGCATGCGGATATAATAGTGATATAACGGGTTGACATCGTCAATCTAGTATGATTTAGGTTGGTTTGAAGGTTGATCTACCCCCAATTTATCACGCATTCCAATAGGAAAACATGAGATTGACCGACGGATTTTGGTGTACACAACCAAGACACAATGGCTACAGTTCACCCTCTGGAGCTGGCTTTGTAGATTGCTTCTGTGGCGAACTGCTTGGTGTACTGCCCATTTTGCTTTTATCTACTTGGCTTAGCCCTGATATTGGCCGTCAAAATCCCAAGTACTGGCCGTAGCTAGAAATGCATGCTTGTTTTCCCCAAATCTTGACACACAAGGAATCACAATGACTTGTTCATCCAATTTTCAATCTGCCAAACAGTTCAGATATTTCAGATATCGGCGTGCTGCACGGTTCTTCGCCACCTTCGCGGCCACAAAAGGTACTCGATTTCACCAAGTCGTAGGATTTGAAGCCATACGTCAGTACCCCGATGTTAGGGCTGAAAATGATTTTTTAATAGCATGTTTTAGTCTTCGATTTATCACATGTATGAAGGTGTATGAACATATATATATATATCTTGCTATCTATGATCCTGCTTGACATGTGCCCCTTTTTTCGGTGAAATGGTTCAAGCCCCAGGGAATACCTTGTCATGGAGATTCAACCTCTCACAAAGGTAACCCCTCATCATCCCAGGGGAAGTGGTGAACGTGTTACATCACGTCACCGTGGGATCCTCCCCTCGGGATCCCCGACCTCAGGAGAGTCGGCCAAGAGCGTTCGAGGCGTTTTTTCCGCCGCACCACCAGAGGCTCTTCGGCCCCTTGGAGATGTGACCGGTGACGATCTTGGTGGCAACCCCACGTCTGAAAAAAGGGCACTATCTCAGGGGATTTACACTTCCGAAAACGATCATTTTTATGAGGTGCAAAAGAATGGTCATATATTTTGAAGCTCGGAGAAGGCTTCGAAAGCTACAAAGATTATTCCATGTTGTTGGGCCCAGGGTGTATTTCTAAATAGGGGCGGCACAAAAGAGTGGGACGGACATACCATTGGATCATCATAAGACCAGTTCCTGGGTTTCCTGCCCCCAATTTGGATTGAGGACTTGGCCCTCCAGAATTCGACATCCCAACAAAATAAACCAATACTGTATCTGATGTATCTGGTTGGTGGTCTTAAACATTGGATGATCCCCAAGTGATAAACGATGGATTTTTCACAGGGGTTTCAAGATGTTTCAAGGGGGTGGCTGCAACCACCAATCTGATAAACAAACACAATTTCAGCCAGAAAAATCATCTTCCCCAGCCATTTTTTGGGTAAACCCACGACCAAGGTAAGATGTCGTTGTTGGTGCAGAGTGGTGCGGCACATGCCAGACTCAGGAGGCTCATCCAGAGTGCTATGACGCCCAAGAAGGTGGACACTTAGCGCCGCAGTGGGAACAAAAGCCTGGTTGGTTGATGATTAGTTGGGGGATTGTGCTACCCAAATCATAATGTTGGTAAACCAATGTCATAAACCACCCATGTGGGAATGGTTTAAAGATGTTTAAAGCTATACCACCTATAAAAATGGTAACTTGGAGAATAAATTGTTATTGTTTTAACCACATTCGTGGGATATGGGGTATACCGGTCTATCCCCAGAAAAATGGCTTGCCGAAAAAATGATGATGAACCAGTGGATTTTTCGTGTTTTCCGATGTTCCATACAAAATATATGGGTATGGGTCAATACCTATAGATACATGTTTAGTGGGATGAACATCCATTTACCAGCTATTTTGGGGTTCACTAGGTACCAGGGTTTTGACCCATCCCCATATTTACACATACGTGTCTATGTATATTGCTTGTTATCCAGCTTTAAAGAATCCTGAGCATCTTTGGTTGGCCATGATTTGAAAGGTAAACACGTTGATTTGAAAGTACAATGTTCTAAAAAGGTTGAGGTGTCCCATTGTCAGGTTTGATTATCCGTTTTGCGCCGCTACGAAAAAAACAGGGTGGAACATGATTTGTGGGAGCTTGGAGATGATTGCATCTGTATGTACATTTGCTACAGTCACTTGCATTTGTTTTTCCACAAACCATGAAGGCTAGGAACATGAAAAAGCGGGCGGCCTCACAGGCATCTCACCAATCAATGGCGGAGTTCGTAGGAGTGATTTTCCAAAGAAACAGTGTGTCATGGAAAAGGATAGAATTTTCATGGTTTTTCCATGTTTGGTTTAGCCTCCCATCATTCATCCTCTTCTGCATCCGTGATTCAGAACATGCTGTGCTGTATTTGTTTTAGTAATCCATCATTGTCCATCAGTCTTCCATATGTGTTTCATCATGTTTCACAAAGTCCCATCATGTTTCATGGTCTGTCCAGTGTTCCATCATTTGTAAAAATCAAATTTCACCAGTTTCCCATCAATCTTTCACAATGGCAACCCATCATTTTCCGCTTGGCTCCCCGGGTTCCTTTCAGGAAAAATACCAAGCCTTCATCGACCTCGCGGTCCGAGACTTCCTAAGCTCCTGCCGAAGCGAGTTGGGCCACTTTTCGATGACCAAAAAACTGCAGGAGACCACCGTACCGCGGCCACCGTTCCTCGGGGTGGGGGATGTCAGCAACCCATGGCCCAAGTGATTTGGCCAAGCCTAGTGACTGGAGTCGTCCCTGAGCGTTATCCCATTTAAATCATTGAAATATGATTAGTATCCAGTTATAACAAGTGTGATGATCCTCAAAGTATGGCACAATGTGAGGCCCCCCAGTTGTGTTTGTTGGTTTATAAGCCCCAGTAGCTATAGTTATAAGTACCATAAACCATAGTTATTGGAGCTATGTTCACCAACTGAACGCTATCTTGGGGGCCTCACATTGTATATGACACCAAATTATAAACCACGATTGTTTCAAGAACATGCTGGGGTTTTACTCGCCGCCAGCCGCTGCATCACCTCGTGGCGACATCCCAGCGATGTATCGTCATAGGATTCTATCCCAAGACTTGTCGTAATAAGGAGTGGGTTAATCAACATTTGTGGCGATATGTATGTATGTATATATATATTAGATAGATCGCAGGGTATCTAAGATTGCATGGTAGTGGAAAAGATAGGGGGTTGGTGGGTCGGTGGGTTGGGGGGTTGGATTTTTTTCAGAGTAAGCATGCCTCGAAGCCCTAAGACCTTCTTTGGAGGGTTTTATATAACTGATTGGTGGTTTGGAGCATTTTAGATTTTCCCATATATTGGGAATAGTAGTCCCAACTGACAAATATTTTTCAGAGGGGTTGAAACCACCAACCAGTCATGAAATGGATTGAAATTCGGGATTTCGCCAATCAATCATGGCTGGCTGGGAGATTACTGAGATTAGCATCAGGAGAAGTTCATGCTGGAAAATGCATACGTCCATCTGGGATGAAATGGGGACGTGTTCAATACCAGCTTTGACTACTGGATGGAAGAACAGGCTATAACAGGCTTGGCTATTCGTGTGAGCCACTTCCGCATTCTTTGTTGCGGAAGCTCCAGAGGATTGCTTCCTGCCCACTACTACTGCAAGTATGTTGTGGGTGTCACTGGCGCATTTTCATTGTGGGTTTCCCTCTCATTGTTGCAGATTCCCCAACATCTCCTACTCATGAAAGATATCACCTGATTGGTCCGACATCCATTCAAATATACGACATATGATCATCAACATCAACCCTAGTTCTTGGAGTTGCTTTGGCAACTTAGCTAACGAACTGGGGCAGCACCTTACAACCATTCTCCCAGAAGGGGGCAACTGGCCAGTGATTTCGCTTGCTCAGTTGCGGATCGTAGTGCAAGTATTGCTGGGAGAAGATTTGGCTGAAGATGAGTTGGACTACCTGCGCACCAACCTTCGCACCTCGTCATTGGCACCAGCAATGGTTGTCACGCTCAACACGCAGCATATTGTATATGTTTGGTGTTGGAGGCATGTTCCAACCGAAGGTTAATGGTTCGTTCCAAATTTTATCTATTTTATTGCTTGTTTACACATATACATTATAATGTTGGACGCTGATTAGAGTCATGGTCCCCTATTGTGAGACATTTTTCAAAAATAAATCAGGATCCTGAAATTGAAGAGGGTGGGCCTCTATTGTGAGACTTTTTTCCATACCTTTTTTCTTAGGAAGGAAAAATAAGTAAAAAACACATTCTTTATGTGCACGCCTGTCCCTCCCAGCCCAAGCAGCAAGCACACCAACAACAACAAATGAATTGAAAGTACATTGATTTCAGTTGAATCCTTTCTTATCAATAGATTTCTTTGAGGTTTAAAATCAATTGAAAGTAGATTGGCATCAATTGAAATCCTTACTTGAGTTCCCCAGACCTCGTGCCCAAGAAAACTGCGAGTTATTGAGTAGACCTGAATTGTTTGGGGGTCGGCCCCTACGCTAATCAGAATCCAACATTACATACGTATATGCAAACTTACATGAAAGCACACTATGTCGTCACTTCCTTGCACCTTGGCGATCCTGCCTTCATGGGCCTTAAATCGCGCGTGAAACGCACCAAATGCACCTGGATTTCGGGAAGCTAGGAGACCCGAACTCTTAATAATCCCATGTTAGTAATGGTTAATCATGGTTGATAATGGTAAATACTGATTAAGAATGGATTCATGGTGATATATAATGGTCAATTGCCTTTGGAAATCAAACATGGTTTGCTGGACAATCCTCCAAGTGTAGATTGTAGATGATTTTCTCATTAAAACCTGCATTTACATGGGATTCCCAGCTAACCATGTTTGATGCCCAGATAGTATAGAGGTTGTATCCCAATTTTTAGGGGTCAAATGAGGTAAATTCATAATATATCTGCGCCCGAACAGATTTGGGGTCGGTTTGACGGTGTTTCTGCCAAGGAATTTGGGGAATTGGTCTGCTCTCTGCACCCCTGAATTTTATTCCATGGTCCGCCGCCGCACGTGCCATGCGTGCACGGGGCAATGTGCAGAAAGTTCTGGAGAAGTGGATCTCAGAAAGGTCAGAAAAGTTGGATGATACACTGCAGCTTGGCCAAAAAAGCAGCAGTCTATAAAATTTTATCTGTTTGTTGAGGGACCGAACAAAATCCAACTGGGAATAGAGGACGAAGTGCAACAGCCCCATCCAGGTGTCATTTCTTTTTGGCTACTTGGACTTTTTGTTGCTGTTTTTTGTTTTTCTTAATGTTGGCTATTGATTAGTGTGAGGGACCCCCCCCTCCCTCAACAATTTACGTCTACTGAATAAACGACCAGTTTAGACGACCCCCCTCAACAATTTTTAGGATAGTCAACTCAAGTAAAGATTTCAATTGAAATCAATTTATGTTCAATTGATTTCAATTGGATCCGAGAAAAAACTTTCCACAATAGAGGCCCACCCCCACCATCCACAGGATACTGAATTATGCAAACAAAAATCCACAATAGTGCTCCATGACACTAATCGATAGCCAACATTGATAGCTTTGAAACAGAAAATGTGGATCGAAGACCAGATGTTTGGTGACTAGTTAGCATCTCACGCAGTCATCCTGAAGCATTGAGGTTGTCCCAGCTTTTGAGTGCAACTGATGAAGATGGAAGCAAGTTATCTTCACAGGAAGTTATCGACAATGTATTCACCTTGGTTTTTGCTGGCATTGACCCTCGCCAAGCAGGGCCTGTTTCCAGGGCCCCGCAGGGCGTGCAGCTGGCCCGTCTCGCCATTTCTGGTGATTAGGGGCTGATTTACTATGATTTACTTATTTACAAACTGAGACACCAAGCACCAGGTTCTCAGAATGGATCATGACATGCCAGCAGAACCCCATGATATCAGCTAGATTACTTGTGTCCGACTTCCATCTCCATGATATCCACAGAACACAGAATATTTTATATAATATATTTTATAGCCCAGGTCTATCCTAGTTGTATCCCTTGCTGAAGGGGAGTCCCCTTAAAAATGTATGCTCTATGCATCCTGGAACTATCACAACCAAAATCGGATGGTGTCATCTATTTTTCCCCTGCATTCACACACAAATCGCCACATTTCAGATTGGTGAACTCTTATAATTTTTTAGTTCAATGTATCCTTATTCTATCCCCATGATATATCCGCATAATCTCCGCATACAATGGTGACAACTATTTTCTCATTTTTTCAGATTTCATGCTTTTGCATTCCAGATGGTGTGCCATAGTTGGCTAAGTTGGTTTATGATTCCAACAACTGTTGTTTTCTTGGCAGATATATCTGTGCTTAAGTGGGATTATAGATTATAAACCAAAAACAACTGGGGGCACCACTCTGTATGCATCTAAATGCAGCTGGTTAGTGACATTTGTGACATTTTCTTCTCAATTCTTATATATATATATATATATCACATGCCAAAAAATATAAACCTATCATAAACCCATCTCAACGTAGCCAAGGACACCACCGCCAGTACCTTGAGCTCAGCACTTCTGAAACTCTCGCAGTCAGAGGATCTTCTGCAGCTGCTGCGAGAGAAGATCGCTGACGGAGAGGCCCAGAGATCCTTGGTGTCAACGAAGAAATTGGGGAACGATCCGCGAACCGATCGCTATGACTTTGGGTATACTTTGGGCACCATCCGGGCACCAGGGTGAACTGACCAGCAACTAAGAAAACGAATGATTGGATTGAAGTGACATAGGAGATTTGATCGAGGGACATGCATCATTTATAATTACTAGATGTGCAGATTGTTCAGCATTTCACCAACCGAAGAGCAAGATTTTCACCAAACACGAAGGGAGGCGAAGAAAACACACCGGGCGACCCAGGATCTTTGGAGATGTTTCTGACCGAGATTCTACGTACCAATCCACCGGCACCTTTCTCAATGCGCTTGGTACGGGAGCCCTTAGAAGCTGCGATGCAGGGACTGGTGGAAAATCTCTGGGTGTTTCTCTGGTGGAACCAAGAATCTGCCCGGAAGAATGGCAAGGAACAGGTGGACCAGAAGGGACCTGTCAAAATGTATTTCAAATCCAAAGATTTTGACGATGCTTTGCTATGGAAGATGATCAACATTGGTGGTTCCAAGTTTCGACGGCCTGAAACATTGATCCTTAGCCATCCGAAGCCAATGGCTTTGGGCCACTCTTTGGTAAATTGACAGTTTGCTATCGGAAATCAGCATGTCCAAAAACGGTATATAAATCACCATCGCATACTGTTAACTACTTCACTGGAGGGTAGGAAAAAAACACGAAATCCCAAAAGATCGACATGTTTCTTCGTTAACCCCCATGCGGTTAGAACCACCCAATCCCACAGACATGTCACGCGTTGCAAGGATCTGGGCAACGTCACCGTCCCGTCGGGCTACCTGTTGGTTTACGGCCTGGGGGCCAGTCTCTCTGATGCGTCGTGCTACGAAAATCCCGAGGAGTTGCTGATTCGGCAGGACGAGTGAGTCCTTGTTTTTTTGCCCCCCAGTTTGATGATGGGTTTATAGGATATGATATGTAGTATAAGCAAATGTCATTAAAAATGTTCATTAGAAGTATACAAGGTGGTGCCCCTCAGTTGTGTTTGTTGGTTTAAAATGTGTTAAAGAGACACCACTGACATGTCAAATAGTTCTACAATTACAATGTTCTATTATATATATATATATATATCATAAAAATCATAAACCCAACAGCGATTGAACCTGGGGTTATGTTTACCAACTTAAATTCCGAGCTGGGGCACCACCTACATAAACAATTATGGGACATTTCTTGGGGATACGTGGGGATTCTTCATGTGATTTAACTAACCACCAACAGTTTCTGCATCAAACGTGGATGGATGGTTGGATGGTTTAGGAGAACTAGTTTTTTTGCTAAAATTGGGAACATTTACTTGGCACTCATCCCACTTAGTATGTAGGCTGCCTAGGCTATATTCCTAGGTATAAGTGTGGAAAAACCCTACTTATTCCACTTAGAACCAGGGAATACCATGGATATACAGTAACCTACTTAACAAATGGGATGAGCCAGCAAGTACTGAACAGCATTTCTTTTGCTGGTTTCTGGGGGCTATGAAACAACACATAATTAGCCGGATCCCTGTGTACCAGCCAGTACAGCGGAATGGGATAGGGTATGATATGTGTCCTGGTTCATGTGTAAATATTCATATATTTACAACTATGGGTGCTTTTTGTTTAGATCAACTAGATCAACCATACACAAGTGGGGTGTGTTCGTGGGCTCAACACAATATTCATAATATTTTTCCATTTTCATCACCAAAAGGTATATTCTGCATAGGTCAGTGATTGTGGCCGTTGTTGTTGTTGTTGTTGTTGTTGTTGTTGTTGTTGTTTTTTCCTGAGTAGATGCTAGCAGTTGTTTCACTACCTCCCTGGAACGCCAAAATTCAGCTTCAGCATCTCTTAAAGGGTGGGCCATTTTGCCATAGACTGGGCCTTAGGTTTCAATGGGAGCGCTTTGGGAACCAAAGCCTCACCGACTCTGGCGCCTTTGGCGGTGGCCCTCGCCTCTGTCCGGGCCGTTTCTTGGCGTCTGAAGCAGCGCAGCGCTTGCTGGCAGCAGTCCTGGCGAAAGACGGATTCTCATGGAAATTGAAGCAAGGGCAAGATCTGCGACAACAATATATTCCAGGACTATTTCCTGCGGATGGATTAATTGTAGATATATCTTAGACAAAAAATATTCTGAATTAATGCATGCAATGCAAATGTCAAGAATTAAATTTTGCAAGTAAAGCCCGCACACTGCCGCACATGGCGGGTAGCCGAAATTTCCGGTAGGAAGATAAATTCCTAGAGGAATCCAGGTGAGATGATTCTATTTGGAATTATTGTGGTATTTTACAGCTAACACAAGATGTTGCGCATTTAATTAGTAAATCTTGATTATTTATAATATGATATAATATATTCTAGTGTTTAAATATGTTTCTTATATATTTCGATTATCTTAATATTCATAATAATATTATTGATATATTTTTCTTATGATTCTTAATTTTCTTAATATTTGAATTTGTTAATAATATTTATTAATTATATATGTTTTTAAAAAAATATTTTTTATATGTTATTTATTTTATTTTTATTATATATAATATATTTTATTATATTATGTATTTATAAAAAAAAATATTAAAATTTAAAACTATATAAATTTTAATATATATTTTTTTAATTTATATATTCCGGGCTGAAAATGGATGGCGTAGATTTTTGCAATGCACCATCTATAGACCACTTGAGGGATGGGGTGTTTTGTGCCATCTATAGGTTCCCGACATACGTCTTTGAAAACAACATGTTTTCCTCTAGGTTAGTTTAAATTTAATATTTAAAATTTGGGATTTATTTTTTTTGGAAAACCATAATGTATTGCGCCATTTATAGGTTCCCAAAGGAGGAGGAGGGAAAGGAGAAAGGAGGAAGGAGAGGGAGAAAGGGAAAGGAAAAAGGAAAAAAGGACAGGAAAAGGAGAAAGGAAATAAGGAAAGGGAAAGGAGACAGGAGAAAGGGAAAAGGGAAAAGGGAAAAGGGAAAAGGGGAAAGGGAAAAGGGAAAAGGGGGAAGAGAAAGGAAAAGGAGAGAAGGAAAGGAAAAAGGAAAAGGAGAAAGGAGAAAGGAAAGGAGAAATGGAATGGAGAAAGGAGAAAGGGATAGGGAAAGGAAAAGGGACAGGAGAAATAAGAAAGGAGAACGGACAGGGAAATAACAAAGGAAAAGGGAAAGGAGAAAGGAAAAAAACAAAAGGAAAAGAGAAAGGCAAAGGCGAAAGGAGGAGGGAAAGGAAAAAGGATAAAAAGGAAAGGGAAAAGGAGAGAAAAAAAAATAGGAAACATAAACATATTTTTTTCCTCGGGAAATTATAATTGTGGTTTATATTATCTACTATATAGGTTATTTATTATTGCATTTTATGTTTAAAGGGAAAGGAAAAGGAGGAGGAAATGACAAAATATATTATTTATAGCTCGTTGTGTGTATTTTTGTTTCCCAAAATGAATTATGTTATTTATAGTGTATAATTAATATATAATAGTGTATAATTAAAATAAATATATATATATAATTTAGGGTTAATTACTTAATTTTGGTAAATTGTGAATTGTATTATATATAATGCGTAATTAGTGTATGTATATATATATATTATTATATATATGGATAAATTATATTGTTTTAATAATATATTTATATTATATTTGAAGATGGCAGCTCTACCGGCAGTAGTACTACCTGGTGCAAAATGTAATAAAAATCTAAAGAAAAAGAAAGCAATTACTATTTACTAAAATAGCGATATTATTCGGGATTATCCTATTTGCTAAAAATAACGATTTTACGGTTAGACTGTATTATTTGCCGTCGTAATTTATTTATTTTTTTTTGTATTATTTATTTTTAGGGCGGTATATTTATTTATTTTTTAATTATTTTTTAAAATATATTTAAAATATAATTATTTGAGATTTTTTGAAATTTTGTGGAAATTGATTTAAAAAAACTATATTTAATATAATTAAAATTTTGTATTTTTTGAATTATTTGGATTTAACAATAATTATTTACATATGTATTTTTTGGGTTTTTTGGATTATAAAGGAATATATTATATTGTAATATTTTAATATAGGATATATATAGGTTAAGATAGGGGTGTGGTAATTTTGTTTTAATGAAGAATTATATATATATATTTTTTTTTAGATTTAAAAATTAATTTTAAAAAATTTAAAATTTGAAAATTGAGAATTTTAGATATAAATAATTTGGAATAAGAAAAATATAATATAATTTATTTATATATATTTTTATTAAAATAAATATAATATTTCCAAATTATAAATAAAATATAATTAATAAAAATCGTAAGCAAATTATAAATAAATTACGGGTAAATTGTGGGCAAACCATAAATAAATCTTTATAAGGACCCAAAAGGAACCTCGTAAGGACTTAAAAGGAATCTAAAGGATTTAAAAGGAATTTCCGCGAGCGTAAGCAAAGCATGAACAAAGTGTGAGCAAAACATGAGCAATACAAGAACAAATATGAGCAAAACATGAACAAAATATTAATTAAAAAAATATGAATAAAAAAAATATGAACAAAAAGAATAAATAAAGAAAATATCAATAAAGAAAATATGAACAAAAAAAATATAAATAAAATATGATTAAAATATGATCAAAATCTGTGTAATTAAAATTTATATAAATAAAATATAAATATATATGAACAAAATATACACAATATATGAATAAGGTATAAACAAGGCTGAATAATCCATTATTGAAAATAATATTTCGTAATAAAACATATTTATTTATAATTTTCCCGTTGATTTATTTTTTTTTTAATAAAATAAATATATATAAAAATAAATTTGATATGATTGAATATCCAGGTCAGAAAATAAAAATAAAAATATATTACGGTATAAATATTGAATTTGGGAAAAAAATAATATATTAGTTGTTTTCAAATAAATTTAGTATTATTGGTATTATTATATAAATTTCCGGTAATAAAATTGTCGGTATAATTTTATTAATATTATAAATATTTCGGTCGGAAAAATTCTCGGTATTGTTATAAATAATCGACGATATTTTTTCTTAGAATTATTTTTCGTAAGGATTAATTTTTGAAATCTTAGGATTTCTTGATTATTATTATTATATATTATAATTTAGAAATTAATAAACATTTTATAAAATATATATAATTATTAAATATATTATATATTATTAATTTAAAAATTATATTATATATATTATATTTAATATAATTATATATATTATAATTATTTAAAATTTATAATAATTAATAATTAATTTTATAGAAATAAATAAATATATTTTGAAATAATTATATATAATTAATTTTAAAATTATCTAGTAATTTTAATTATATTTATTAAAATTTATTTAATATTAAATAATTATATATATATAATTAATATTAAATTAATTAATATAATAAAATTAAAATTTATAATATTTAATAAAATAAATAAATAAATAAATAAATAATAAATATATTAATTTAAAAATTATTTTAAATTATTTATATTTTAAATTTAATATATAATTTATTTTATTATTTCAAATAATTAAAGGGGGGGGTTATCCCAGCTAGTCAGGATTTTCCCAGATCTTTCGCGAAGCTTTCGAGAAGCTTTCGCGTATTTTCGGGTCTCATCTATAGAAATTTGGGAAAAATGAATCCGTATGGATCCAGAAATATCTGAGGAAGCTGTCTACAAATATATCAAACATACTCAAAACCAGGATTTTGAGCCTTGAAAGTATCTTTCGCAAGCTTTCGCGGGAACAAATCTTCGCGAGAATTTTCGTGAATCTTTCGCGAATGGGGTTTTAGCTTTCGTGGAGCCATCTTACTTTAACAATTTTTTCCCCACCTGCCAGGTGAGGGTTGTTAAATTTTATATCAATTGTCTCCTCCTCCTCCTCCTTCTCCTCCTTTTCCTCCTCCTTCTCCTCCTCCTCCTCCGCCTCCTCCTGCCTCGTCCTCCTCTCCTCCTCCTCCTCGTCCTCCTCGTCGTCCTCGTCGTCCTCGTCGTCCTCATCGTCCTTGCTCAACTGCGACCCGCGATCCACAGTGTTCTCTGCCGGACCTCAACCACGACCATCCACGCCCAGTGTTCCCTGCCGGACCTCAACCACGACCATCCTCGCCCAGTGTTCCCTG
>Ga0126342_10007329_pt1 | contig 19671 bp, 20 predicted proteins | sample Cyp1metagenome_FD_92528 | JGI IMG/M metagenome (GOLD analysis project Ga0126342, IMG submission 92528) | Coral microbial communities from Lord Howe Island, Old Settlement Bay, Australia - Cyphastrea 1 metagenome | ecosystem: Host-associated > Invertebrates > Cnidaria > Coral ... | reverse complement strand
CCCCCCACCCCACCCCACCCCAACCCCAAGACAAAGAGCAATACTCAAAAAAGAAGCAAAACGCACGTACGGTTTTCCTGCCGTAGGCATATACATCATGTTTGGTGAAGGGTTTGCACCATCACAGGACTGCAGCATAGTGGCCTGGTGGCCCACACACATCAGTGTTCAAAGCCCCTGTTGGTGGATGATTACTTCGGGGGTACGTACGTTTTCCAGTCTGGCGATGATCCGGGAAATCCGTTCTTGTCCAATCCAAGCACGTTTTGAGACAACATGTTTTTGGGGGTTTTGAAGGCTCTTCATTGCAAGTCTTATATATATATATATGTATAGCTGAAGAGCCTTCTATATTGATACTCTATATTGTGTCTATTGATATTCTATAATATTCTATATATAGCTGACGATCCGATCCAGGAGTCTGGTGGTTTCCAATGTCTTTCATGTTCCATCGATGGCATGATGATCCGGATCGATCCCAGTTATCGGAATCCAATTCGGGGCGTCATGAACGAAAGCGACCAGAAGCTCAGTGGATAGGTTTAATCATGTGAGACTTTAGGTGAAACCATGGTTTTGACCCCGCAAATATGATGGTTTCCTGTCAATGTTCATCCAATTCTGGAGCTGAGGTGGTGGATTTCGATGAAAGTATCCAAGATGGAGCTACATTGATTTTGTACAGGCAGAGAAGGGGCTCCCGGTGGTGTTTGGTTGGTATATCCCGAAATGCCGCTTTCACTATGCAGGATTTTGTTTCATCCAACCACGCGATGATTACCATGTTTTACCGACTTTCAGCATGACGCAAAGGCAGCGGCCGACTTTCTAAAAAGTCGGAGACACCCCATGGCCAATGTTCTTGTAACAATTCTTATCTTCAATGCCTACCCAGGATTTTCTTTGCATGGCTCAACCGGTAGCTGCAATCGTGGTTTCTGTTCAACAATACTAATCCATGTTTGTTTCGCATGTATCAAGTTTGTTTCCGTTATTGTATGTTGACTTTCATTCCATTTCCGATATTCTCAAATCAGTTCGCTTCAGCCCCTACAAGGTGGTGCCCCCAAGATAGCTAAAATGGTGAACATAACTCCAATTTCACAATGGTTTTTGTTGGTGATACATCGAACTAGTTTTCATTGGGTGAATCTAAACCGATAAACATTCTACGTTTTTTTGGGGCACCACCAAACGTAGACTTTCTGAAAACCAAGATCTGCACATCTGCACCTCCCGGCCTCACCACATGTATTTCCAACGCCCATATGAAAAATGTATCCGCAGGGTGATGCGAAAGCTGGGTGGTTCCGGACTGATGAAGTTCCTGCAGTTGAAGGTGGACGCCACCAAGGTGGACCGTGGCTGAGTGGTGGTTTCACGTCGTGAGAATCCCAGGGTTTTCTGAATGATAGAACAGGAATTTGTGACTGTTTTAGTAGGATAAATTGCTGTTCTAGATCTGTTTTTTTTTTCCATTGTTGTTGTTTCAACATGTTCAACGTTCAACCCCATTTGGGATGATAATATGTGAGATTAATATATATATATATATATATGTATACAATTATATCGTAGGTGTCTCTTATGACAAGGGAATGATTATTTCAATATATGTTTCAATACTAAAAGTGTCGAATGTTTGGATGATTTTTTTGAGTGCTCCAATCCTGCTGGGATTTGGCCATACTTTTGCTGGGGTCCATATGTCATTCTTGGATTGAATTTAAAAAGGGGGGCAAATGTTTACATGGAGGAAGCAGCACCCCGACGGTCTTGTAAGCCAAATTCCACACTCTATGGCTTTGTCTATATGGCACACCAGATTTTCAGGATAAATCATTCAATGGGTTTTTTGTATGGGATTTAATGGGGATTTTATATGGGATTCAATTGGTTATTTCCCTAATTTTCAGACATACCCCTATGGTTATCTATCTTTCATGTTTACCATCCCAGGATCCATCATCTTTTTTTTTGCCCTTCGCTTCGCACCTTGTTGGCTAATGACTAGTGACTGATGATAAATCCACCTTTTTTTCAAGGTTGCTTCAACCTATCACATGCAAACTTACTGCCAGAAGAACTGGTTTTGCCCGCTCAAATTTCCACCCCTGGCAATCCATTCCCCCTAATATTGTTGTAATACCCAAATAACGGACCTTAAAAACATAATAGATCCAAAACATTGTTGACAGTATCTAGATAAACATTAGGTGATTTACACATATTTGGGACCATAGCATGGGGGTGTTTCATATAAATGGTAGAAGTTCACTGTCTCCATCAATATCCACCATGACCACTATCTATGAAATTCCATGTGAACCCCCATGGATTCCCATGAAAATAACCCATTGAATCCCATTAAAGAAACCCATTGAATTTCATATAAAATTCAAATTTCCCATATGAAATCCTGAATTCTCATGGAATTCCCATGGATTTCTTCAGTGCTTTTTTCACTCCCATCCCACGGAAGTTTGCCAGGACCAAGTCCTGGTGAAGCCTCAAGCTCGGCTGCTACGGGCTTTGTGGGATCAGCCCGTGTCCTTGAGGCACGACAAAAACGACCCGGGGCTCTGCCCGGCTTTTCGTGGCGCAGGGGATGGCTGCCATAGCTGGGAAAAAACGTGAAGAATCCCATATCAATGGAGGAGTTGAATGAGAAAATCAAGGCTAATTAGCATGTCATTAGCTAGCGCTAACATTAACTGATATGAAAAATGATCCAGCTGGAATTCAAGAAAAAAATCACTGAATTATATGTGGTATGATGTGAGTATATGTGGAATTATGTGGGTTCTTCCCAGTGAAGTTTGTTGCCTTGTAATGCCCTATGACTACTATAGTTAAATGTGTAATTATACATCATAAACCCAATCGTTATTGGAGTTATGCTTACCAACTCAGCTATGCGCTCCACATACTAGAAGAGACGTGGGTGAATGTAGCCATTGTCCTTCTGACTTGGCGGCTCTAGGAATCGAGACTTTAATTTTAAAGATGTTGAACAGAGGTCATGTTTACTATAGATCTATAGTAAATTATCTATTAACTTATTAACATATTATTATCTGAGCCATTTCAAAGAACATTGACAAAACATAATGTAATGAAACATGTGGTTTTACTATTGAATATGGCTTGAACGAATGAAACAAATGGTGATTATAGTATCAACTATAGGTGCTACCCGCTTGAAACTGGATTGTAGATTGATAAAATGATTGTTGGTGATTATACATTCCCTCAAGTCTAGAGACCCCCTTTGAAATACTGGCTTCATTACTTGATTTGTTTTTTTTGGTGGCGCATGTGGGGGTTTGCAATAATCAATAATTGTAAAACATGGAGAAGGGATCAACATGGTAATGCGCAATCTCACATAGTAATTGGACATTCCATTGAAAGGCATCATATACTGGTTTCCCAAAACAGGGGTACCGCTAAATCATCCATTTTAATAGAAATTTCCATTATAAACCAATTTTTTGGGTTCCCCATTTATGGAAACCTCCATGTATGACAGCTAATATACCCCAATGGCCATCGAAAGTCTGCGAGCCAACATGATACATCGACTTCTGTAGTCGTGATATTTGGATATGGGAGATCAAGAAAACTTGAGTAGATAGGAATCTATATAGATTATTGAACCTGTTTTCTTCATTTATAAATGGGTAAACTTCCCATGTTTATGAACCACATACCAAGTGGGATGCACATCCAAGAGATGAGAATCCCCAATTCCAACCGACACGTACTTCAAGATACGAGACCGTTAAGAAGTAAATTTAATGAGTATCTATCGGATAAGACCAACCATTGCCAGCTACTTGGTCCACCCAACCTTATTCCTGGCTTGGTTGATCGAAGCAACTCAGGAAACCACATTTATTGATAGTAAAACAAAGATCATATATAGTTGTTTGTTAAAACCACGGGGCTTTCACGTGAACCAGTGAATATAATATCTACGGATGTTAGTTATGTCACTTCTTGTGTTATTTTCAACCAAGTAGAACGCAGGATTTTTACTTCTCTTTTGGGAACGCAGGTTCCTCCATTGCCAGTAGACACTATGACTTGTTATTGTGTTAATTACTGCTGTGATCATGTTTTGTATGTATGATTATCAAGTGTCGCTTTTGATGATGTGGTTTTGTCAGGTACTGCATCATATGATTGCAATTCTTATACGTGTGTATATATATACAATTATATATATATATATATACAATTGTAATATATATATATATATACAATTATATATATATATATACATTTATATATATATATATATATATACATTTTTATATATATATATACATTTATATATATATATATATATACAATTATATATATACACAATTATGTATGTGTGTATTTTCAATGATATATATACAATTATATATATATGTAATTATATATATACAATGATATATATATATATATATAAATATAATTATATATATATACATCATATTATGTGATTTTGCATGATGGTCTTGCACACGGAAAGCTTGGTGATTCTGTTTTTACCTCACAGCATGGCCAGGCTGACGACAGAGGCCCGGACAGCGGCCCGGATTGGGGTCATCCGATGATTCCAGTGAATAGTAATGCTTGGAGGATCGTCCCACTTAGAGGCTCAGAAACTGCTGAGAAATTGGTTGCCAACTGGGGTAAAAAAAACGTTATAACCCAGTTGTGTATAGGATAACCCAGTTGTTACGAAGCATTTAGGATAACCGTGGGATGTTTTTTTCGATGATCTTCGGCAGCATTTTTTGAAAATGTGATGATCCAGGTGATCCCCCAACTCCGCTTGGGTTCAGCATTGTTCTGCAAGGTGGTGCCCCCCAGTTAAACGTGAACGTTGGTTGAAAAAAAACATAGGAATAGTATAGATATATCATACGTACACATATCACCTATAAACCAAATCAAAGTGAAATTGGAGTTATGTCAGCCAACTTAGTTTTCACGAACCGGGGCCCCACCTTGTGGGATTCTACATGCAGCTCCACGGAGCCTGGAAAACTCACGGATTCAACATGAAACCGCGTGAAACTGCCTCATCAGAACACATAAAGATAGAGATATGTGACAACCATTCCATAAATGTGCATCAATGCGTGTTGCTCTGACCAGATAAGGTAATACATTCTCCAACCAGCAGTTTTGCTGATCTTCATGGCTTGGATCCACCTTGATTGGAACGTTCAGCATTTCCCCATGGTTTTTCAGCATTGTTTCCATGTTTCCCATGTTTTTTTTCTCACGTGTTTCACCGTTTTTTTCCATGTTTTTTTTCCCTACCCCATAGGATCCATGTATGGTATATATGCTAACATGACTGGGGTATATTGATGGGATCCATGTTACCATATATAGCAGCACCATGGATCCTATGGGTACTATGTGTTTCATCATTTTTTGTTTGCCCCTTGTGCACTTGATGAGTTCTCCAGCCGTGATGCCCTGCGAAGCTTCCGCTGCATACGCCGTCCCCAGGAGCGGCTGTGGAAGCCCGAGCTAAGGGAAGCGGAAGAGGAGCGACGCAGCGACGGACATCGTGGCCATGGAATGGGAAAATCCATGGGGCCCCCCATGTGATATGTTGAAACTGGTGAAATATGGGGATTTGCTCGGACCTAGGGTTTTGCTGTTATATCCTATGGTGATCATGATCATTATCATATGTATATATGTATATATGTATATATGTATATCATACATATATATATATAGCATATGTATTCAAAATGCATACAATAGTAATAGTATTTCAGCGATTTTCCAGTTCCAACCTGGAAGAAATGTCCATTCCTATATGAAAAAGTACCGACACGGTGGCCCTTGTGGCGCCGCGTTCTGCCCAGGGATGATGAGCGGTCCTTTTTGGGTTTGTGGTTGACCCAGTGGCTGGGATGATGCGATCAGTGCCAGTGCCAGTCCCACCACAGGTGGTTGGAGTTTGGATTTCGGATTGGGAAAAAGTAATAAAAACTACAATGCGGGACCCCCCCACTGATCTTTGTTGGTTTGTAAACCCCGTAGATACTATAGTAGATAAGTATCATAAACCATAGGTATTTGAGTTATGATCACCAACTTAGCTATCTAGGGGGGACCATATGATAGTAAAGCTATAATTATCATGGCTATATGCTTGAGTAATCGTTTTATAATACATATATTACATATGATACATGTATCGTTTTTTCGTTTTTTTTTGCAATGATCACATATTCACGACGGCCAACGGTAAGCAAATAAGTACAACACTACACATATATTGGCCAGTAGAATTGTTTGAAGATTTACGATGTGTATTTTACTATGGGAACCCAAGCGAAGTGATAGAAATGCTTATAGCAACTGGGTTAGGACTCATCATAAGTACAATGTGTGGCAACCCAAACTATGTCATCTATGAATGGATGATGTTCCGGAGGCTGTTCCAAAATGTCACGTTTGATTAACTGCGGGTATATTGCAACCCAATTGTGAACCATTCATGGACTTTAAAGATTCGGAGCGTATCATTTCCCTGAACATAGACTCTGCTATGATTCGGGGGTAGGAAGATTAGTTTCCACTAAAAATTGGTGATGTTCAAGGTCTATGTTACTTTACTCCAGGGCTACCATTCTTTTGGATTCTGCTAAGGGAAACGTTTGGGGACATGAATTGTTCTAGTCACCTTAGCATTCAGTATCCATCGTCTACATGTGAGGTGACAACAAGAAGGAAGGCTGGATATGGATATGGATTGGGTGACACATAGCAGTCATGCCGTTCGACACAACCGCAGTGTCAACTCGTGCAGTTGGAACCAGTCGTGGAACCTCGCAGCGCTGCTGTGTTATGGAAGATCTGAGGATCAGGATCTACAGTTGGATGGGTGTGTGATCAATGAAAAAAGTGCACCCATTGTGTGGGATATGTTCGATTTGTTATGCGCTAATTTCCGTGGAACATCTGCACTATGGGGGTCGGATTCCTGTTGTGATGATGAACCAAGGTGAAAAAGGGCTCATGTTGCGTCCATGATCTTTCAAAGTTGATAGAATAAGGCCACCAAATGGCAGACTTTTGGTGTTTTCACTGCTTTTGGAGAATCTATTGCCTGAATGGATCAATACCAGATTTTGTAGGCGGAATTTTTATCCTGCCTTGTCTCCCTCTCTATGCTCACGATGATACTCACAAAGAAAGGCTATTTGAACAGCGGCAGGAGTGTAGTAGATAGAGATGCACCTAAATTTACTGTATCCCAGGTTTCACTCAACAACAATAGCCTAATAGCCTAAGAGCCCATAGATGGTCCGGGTGGCAATCCAATTGTCAATTGCCTCGTGCTAAGGATGGCCTGTCCAAGGCCCTATGAACTGAGACCTTCAGGGAAGCCCAAAACGTGGCTTGCCGTGGTCGTTTTGAGAAGCGCGCGAGAGCCAATTTCGCTCTAAAGATGTAGGAACCCTATGAAAAAATATGTCCTAGAGCGTCGGCCCGAGGTGAGCTGTCAGATATGCTTTGTGGATACTGCAAATGAAGAGCAATGACTCAGTATGTAATTTATGAGGTAAGATGCAATGTATTTTCTTCGATTTTGTTGAAGCGCTAACATCGTCATTTTGGAGGATCGGAAGCACTGGGCGCCCAATGACTTGCGGAATTTCTGGCCCACCTTCGGCCGACGTCAGTCGCGACCCGAGCGCCGTGCCCTTTGATGTGTGTGGCGGACGCCGCGAGGGTCGACTCCATCGATTGAGGGCCTGCAGGGCCCGGCCGACCGAGCAGCCGCGGCATGCTGAAGAGCAGCCTGTTTTGGATGATGTCAGTTTTAGGCCACGAATGCGGGGTAGTCTCAATGTGGCAATACGAATGGGTACGTGATGTGACCATAGGATCCGATAGGATCCGATACAGTTATGGTTATGGCCCTTTACCAATTATAAGTACTTAGAACCCCATTTATCGATTGTATAATCCCATTTATAACCAGTTATAACTAATAAATGGCCATAACTGTAGGTACTTTTACTACTTTACCCACTTTTATGGGTACAAACTGAGAGTCACGGTGCAGGTGCATCGCTGTGCTCAGCTGTAGAGCACTGTAGAGTCTTGCGCGGAGAAGATGAGCCACACCTGGCTATTGATTCATGTTTAGGGAATGCATGATTTATCTTTATTAGATTTGCCATTCGTTGAAGAAATGTCCAAAAAAAAATGGTAGCAAGTATCCTTTTGCAACATGATGAGTATGTCACTGGCTGCTCGGACATGATCCTGCTGCATGCATTAGTTTGCTTGCACGGACACTTTCCCGAAATGTTGCACCCAAGGGGTATACCTGCTGCTGCACGTATGAAACTTGATCTGAAATGGACGCCTCAAAACCAACAAAACGGCGATCGAATCTACCATTTCTTGACAGCAAAGTCATCCACATGTACTGTACCTGAGTTTTGGGAGGGCACGATTAACCTATTCGTATCTCGTGGGATCTAGACGAGATGAGTATGCGGAGTTATGATGAAATTTGATATGAGGTACTATATATATGAGGTACTATATACTCCCACGTCATTCAACTGTAGATAAATAAACATACATTATAAAGGCTACCACAAACCTACAACTACTGTGTAAATCAATAACAGCGTATATCATAAATATCCATGAATTTGACCTACGTGGAACTCCATTGGCATGGTTGGGACATTCAGGCCTTGTTCAAGGCAGCTTGCAGCCTCTTGGTTTCAATCGAATTCTCTGCAAGAAGCCTCGCATGGATTGAGTCGCTTGAGGTTATCTCGCAAAGTTCCGGCCCAAAGCCCAACCGTTCCAGGCATGGCATGGCTCGCCACATGTCCCATGAAATCATTCACCTTAAGCCCTAAAGAATGGGTCATGGAGTATCCAGTCACGTGAAATGGATTGAAATGGCCATTATATCAGGGAAGATGATGATGAAACACTGGATTTAGGGCCAGAGAAACTATGAGAAACGCACATGATTGAAAGTTTGAGAGTACCAACCTGCACAGATGCAGATCTTTTGATGGAATCATACTCTCGACAAACCATCGACGCGCCATGAGCACATCATACAGCTGCGAAAATCTTAATGATGGTTGGAACTAGGGGGAACCTTCCCAGAGTGACCAAACATATCAGGTGGGTGAATTGTGAGAATTCAGCCAGATCCATGGGTTAAATTGCATCAATGGTCACTTATACCCCCATAACTTTTATTCCCCGTATATCCCCATTGTATACTAAAATATATCCCTATTACATTGCAGAAACATGACGGAAAATGCCAAGCATCCCTGGCGCGTTTGTGCAAAGCTGCTGCTGTGCCGCAGTCAGCGCTGACTTTTTCTCTTGTGCTGACCCTGGTCACGCTGCAGCAGCGGGGCAGAATTTTCAAGCGGAGCGAGGCTTTTACGCGCGCTCCTAGCTCCAAAAGATTCCAAAAGTGTCGATGTGGTGTAGGTTTCTACTAGAGTCATCTAGACGTTGGTTCATCAAAAACATACGGGCATAGGTCAAAAATTAAGACCTAGAGGACCACTGATTTAGTGATGTCTATTGTTAGTATCAACCAGCTAACCCATATCCCATATCCAGATGTTCAAAATCCTGTTGACTACGGTATTTCTCCTTGGGATCGGTCCTATCTCCCTGCATTCTTCGGATCTGATGTAATGGCTGGGGTTGGAAGCAGGTCGCATAGCCGCTATACAATCCTTTACATCGTCTATTTCAGATTATGCTTTGCCCTGGGGTAAACTGACATAGATCTGAAAAACCCATAGTTTCCCGAAGAAATAGTCTATCAATGCTAGCTGTGTCATATTTACTGTATGGTAATTTGCCGCTATTTTTCTTGCCAATTCACCTTCATCTCAAAACGAAGCCTTGTGCACCTGGTCCCCAAAAGAACCAAAAAAATGGGTGAAAGCACCTAGTGTTGGGGCAGCATACGAACTGAGCCATCACACATAACCCCGATGGGATAACATACGGGGATGGACAAACTGGTTGATTGTGGATCATGACAATGCACAATACGCGCGTTTGTTAACCAGTCAGTATAACGGACAAATTATGATGTGGGGGGATATACCAAATGGTTTGATATCATACTTCCAGATAAGAACCGTTGCGATTGTGTGATGATTTATCTATCTATCTATCTATCTATCTATTTAGCTAGCTAGCTATCTATCTATCTATCTATCTATCTATTTATCTATCTATCCATTGTTCTACGTATTTATCTACGTATATATCTATCTATCTACGTATCTATCTACGTATCTATCTACGTATCTATCTACATATCTATCTACGTATCTATCTACGTATCTATCTACGTATCTATCTATATATCCTTCTACGTATCTATCTACATATCTATCTACGTATCTATCTATACGTATCTATCTACGTATCTATCTTACGTATCTCTCTACGTATCTATCTACGCATCTATCTACGCATCTATCTACGTATCTATCTTACGTATCTCTCTACGTATCTATCTACATATCTATCTACGTATCTATTTGCGTATCTATCTATCTATCTATCTACCTACCTACCTATCTATCTATCTATCTATCTCTCTCTATCTATCTACCTATCTATCTATCTAGCTATCTATCTATCTATCTATCTATCTATAATACAATTTAATATAACACAATGTAATGTAATGTGTTAAATATGTTTTTTTTATTTGCACATGGAATTATGCCTTAATTGTCTGATATCCTAATGCTACGGGACTACGAACATTTTGTATATATATATATATAATTCATTTTACAATGTAATATCAAATAATATGTACACCGCATTCATGGGAACTCTGCCCTCAACCAACCAGATCCAACAATCAGAGCAACTGGGCAACGCCTGCCATCTGACTTTATCGAGCTAAGCTCCGCAAGAGCTTCTGCGGTATCCAGGGATATCCCAGGGAGAAGATTGCACAACTTATGTTGTAATGGTGTACATTGTGTTTTTATAATCCATCTACCCTCTGGTTATTTAACATAGCCATGGAAAATTGCCCATTTATAGATGAATTTCCCATTAAAACCTTTATTTATCAGGGATTTTCCATGGCTATGTTAAATAACCAGATGGTAAACCCAAAACGATCACTTGGAATTTCAGTGGCCATTCGCGTTCTTGGTGGTTTCAACATGTTTCAACTACGTTGTTTATTCCATTTTATTCCCTATCCCTGAGGGATTTATGAACCACCAAACATAACCTTTGGAGGCTTAGATCCCATTATATACCCTCTGGTAATTTAACATAGCTATTGAAAATACCCCATTTATAGTTGATTTACCTATTCAAAATGGTGATTTTCTATAGTTATGTTAGTTTACCAGAGGGTAAACCCCATGTAATTGCATGAATCCGCTTAACTCGTAATCTCCAATCATTAAATCAAACCAGGCCCCCCTGTTTTTGTTCCAACAAAAGGACGTCTCCGCAGCAAGCGTTTCCCGAGAACGGGCAGCACGCGGCGGTCAACGATGCCCGGCGCGCCAGTGACGGCCGCCGGGGAAGCTGCGGGGCGAGACAACTTGAGGCAGGCCATGGTGTAGAGAAATCGAGAAGATATGGTTGATATGAGTGGTATATTGTACATAATTAATGACATGTGCCATTATTAGTAGATTATAATGTCAACCCTGGATTATTGAGTGGTATATTGTAGTATATTGTACATGTAATGTCAATCCTGGATTAATAAACCCTTAGACTGTTTAATCGGGTGGTATCATTTAAGTATCAGATTATGACTATTGGGGAAGTACCCCTTAATTAATAAACTATGGTTTATTAATCTGGGGTTGACATTATTGTACATAGTTAATGACATGTTATTAGTGGTATTTAGTGGTATATTCGTGATCACAGCCATTAATTACAATAATAGTGGTATAAGTAGTGGTAATTAGTGGTATATTGAGCTGTGTGATAGCCATTAATTATTTGACATGTGCCACAATACCCATTATATTATATGATATTATTATATGATTATTGTGTGTGTGGTTTTCGACAGTGGTATCTGAAAACTGGGTATGAAAACCCGAAATGGCAAGAGAAAAGATTATGAGTACGCAGTGGATTGAGAGGTATACCGTTTTTCAGATGAACCCATATAATGTGGATAGTAAACATGTTGTAATGCAGATATCATTGATGGATATTACTGGGAGATATAACCAACATTGTTGACAATATGAAGACCCGGCTAAGCAAATTGAGGACGTGACTGCGTAGCTAATTTAGATTAATTTAGGGCTCCTGGTGGCTGGTGGATAACTGGAAGGGATTCTAGACCAACTTGTATCTGGGGGTCCCATGCCCACTTTAATGGGGATAAGGGACAAGGGCATTTTATTAATGGGATATCTGATCAACAATGATATGCATGTGGGTTTGCCCAACATACTGGAGTGAAGCATCTAACATGGGGGTTTCAAAAGCGAGAAGAAGGGTTTCACCTAAATAGAATGAATATATATATATATATGAATATGTTTTCCACCACTGACAAGTGACCAGTACATAATTGGGAACATGAGGTTTCAGTTCTTGCGGGTTGTTGTATGTCAGTCCTCTTGGAGAATTGAGTACGGTGATGTACTAACCAGCACGGATTTAACTTCTCAAAGAGGGATTATAATTTAGCAAAATATTGGATTTTGCTAGAAAATGGTTATGGTGTTCTGAAGAAATGGAACTTGAACACTTATTATGGATGTACTCTAACTCTAACCTATCTTTTTGTGTAGGAGCCAACGAACATGGTTTTATCAACTAAATTGACACTAGGAATATAGATCATTTGGTGTAATTATGTTGAGAAAACCGTGTTGGTCAAGGGTGTGAATTCTACATTCATGATTCATGATTCATCATCCATTTACCTGGCTGAGAGCAATGGATGCTGCTACCCTATACTATAGGACATCGTAAATTTATCGGAGAAGAACACCTTCCTGATTGTAGCCGCTTAATACTCACCACAGATGAACCAATTTCCCTCTCAGGGGATCGCTACATTGTTGTGGCCTCATTGTTGTGGGTACCTTCGAAGATGATATGATTTCAAGGCTACTGTCACTGAATCCCCGAAAATAAATAGATTGTGATCAGACACAAAGATGTTGACTCAAAGTTGAAAAAAGAACGTCAACTTCAGGGTTGTACTTGGAAGCGCAGTTCCAGCTATTATTGGACACTTGTAGGGGGTTATATCCCCATGGGTTTGATGATTTCCAGACCAGTTGGAACCTTGATGTGTGATAGTCACTGATAGCGACATTGGACCCCTTGCCTCTAAGAATCAATTTACATCAATTTAGGTTTCCTAAAGTGTGGGGTACCCCTAAATCCCATGGGGATTTTCATAGGATTGTCCATGAAGTCCATGAAAACCATCCATCCAGCGCAGCGAAGCGTTCAAACGGCCAGGTTTGATGTCATGCACTAGCCAGGCAGAATGGGAGCACGGACACTCATTCATGGTGAAGAAAGTGGTGTAAACATTGCAAACGTGGTGACTTCCCTAATGGGACTGGTTGGGACTGGTTGAAGGTGGTGACTCACCATCAAAAATAGAGGTTTAACATGGTTTAACGGTATTTAATGTGATGCGCATTTGATTTTTAATGAGATCTAATGGGATTGCCCTCTGGTAAACATACAGAAAGCGAACTGGAAAATCACAGATTATTCTATAAGGTACTGGTACATCATATATAAACGGACCATCTTTAATAGCGATGTTATAAATTGCCAGAGGGTAATGGTTCATTGAAATTCTTTGAATGTTTACTTTTGTGTACGCACTACACTTGTATATATATATATATATATATATATATATGTACTTCTGTACCAGTATACATATCCATTTCATGTATATCAAGAATATAGAACGTGCTTAAATGTTAATAACTAACAAGTTACGATATCGTACTTAAATGGGTCATAGCTAGTACTCGCGGAAGCTTACGTTGTCAGTATGCGCATTTCTGCTTTGGAAAGGCCAGGCCTCGCACTCCCATGCTGTTTGCAGGTAAAGCTACTGTAGATCAAGTATCGGGAAGTATGAAACACGTTCTGGTTGGTGGTTTCAAACATGACTTGGTTGGTGGTTTGGAACATTTTTTAATTTTCCATTTTATATATGGGATGTCATCCCAACCTCATTGACGAACTCATATTTTTCAAGATGGTTATTGCACCACCAACCAGCGTTAATAATGGGATTGGAATGGGATTTTGCCCATCTACCACCTGGTGATTCGGATTTCTTCCACGCTATGTGTTCTGTATTCCTGTTATCGTTTGGTGTATCAGTTGTCTCTCCGACGTAAACCAGGCCATCCAAGGCCAAGATTCCAAGATCATCCAAGATCACCCAAGATCCAACATTCACAGGGATGGATGGGAACATTGCCCTCTGGTAATTTAACATAGCTATTGCACATGGCCATTTATAGTGGATTTACCCATTGAAAATGGTGATTTTCCATAGTTATGTTAGTTTATCAGAGGGTAAAACAAAAAATCAGGGAACGCCATAAACTGGTGACCCGGATGACAATCTCGTGTGGCCATAAACCTGGAGAATCCAATGCCCTGTCAGTCGCCAGGTGAAGATTTGTGAGCCTGGAGGACAAGGGATCATTCTCCCCATCTTCGGTGAGGCTGAACAGGCCCTGGGAAAATGTCCAGTGGGTGGAGATTTGTGGTTTCTCGTGGTTGCAAAACGTGGGGATGAAACCAAAGTTCTTTCATCATATTAGTATATATATATAATTATATATATTACATAATGTTATATGATATCATTACAGTTATGGCCCTTAAGAGTTATAAATGGGACTCCACTCCTGTAACTAAGGTTATATAAGTTATATCATGAAATAAGCCAGTTACAACTGCTTCATTGGCAGTAACTGTGTATTAATCTGGTTGGTGGTCTGGAACATATTTTTTATTTTCCACAATATATGGGATAATCCTTCCCATTGACTAATATTTTTCAAAATGGTTATTGCACCACCAACCAGTAATTTTCTATGAAGTAACTTCAGTAGCATTTGTAAGACTGACTTGAGATCCGGATTTCGGGGCGTTCCTGGGATCGAAGTTTTTTCGTTTTTTCAAAGCGACCATGACCTTGGGATTGACCCATGTGATCCATGGTGCTGGTATATTTACCTGCACAACTGGGTGTTTTTAGGGTAAATGTTGGTAAATATACCAGCACCATGGAGTATTTGGGTAATGTTACCCAACTATTGCGGATATACAGTAATATAATATCCAACAGATACTTGAAAGTGATGTTCAAAATCTCCAAAATGGGACATTTACCAAGCCCTGTAAAATATTGTATAATGGGAGAGACAACCAACTTGATACAAACTTTCCGGGGGTGTGTCTTCAATATAGTGGTGATATAAGTGATACAAGCGATTTTTTGATTATTAACCATCATTTCTTTTTTGGATGTTCCCATATCTTCCAGACAGAACCACTCGGACGTTCCTTGCATTTGAAGGTTTTCAAAAAAAATATGGTACCAATGTTGGATGATTTGGGTAGTCCTGCATGTTACTACTGATTGAATACTTTTGATGAATTACAGTACTTGTTTGTAAACCTTGTTGGCGGCTTAAGAATCTTAAGACGAGATTTGTTGAGGTGTTCGAGCTGTCCTTTGATGGGGAGAAAACCCGCCAATAAGTGGTATCTTGACATATCTTGACCCTCAGTTTGTGCCCACGTTGTTATTTTTCCCTCGATCAAAATTAGCATATCAGTAGATCCAAGCTCCTTCAAACTACACCAATACTATCACTATCGCCAGGAATGGCGAAAGGGACTTCGAGCCGTTCTCTACTTGTGCCTTGGCCAGTTCACAGGACTTGCACATCGGGGCATCACCTTGATGGATTGTACTGAAACTGTGCCTGTGAGCCTTCCCATGATTGCTTGGTTGTATCAAACTATACACATGCCACAAGTCTATCTCATGTCTTTCATGTCATGAAAACAATGAATCTACCCGCATCCACTCTCAAGCTTTTCGAATTACCCATGACAAAGTATACATTGACTTCAAAAGTCTGGTAAAAGGGGGTTCTCTTGGCGCTACATGGTTTCAGTCATACTTGGATATACCCTGTTAGCAGGTGGTCAATAACCTATTTGCAACTCGCTTTTATCCCATACCTATCCATATCTATCCATATCTATCCATATCTATCCATATCTAATTATCCATATCTATCCATATCTATACATATCTATCCATATCTATCCATATCTATCCATATCTATCCATATCTATACTATTTATATACTGTATCCAGTATCCATATAGAGTATCCATCAGTATCCAGTATCCATCTTTTGCTGTACTGAACGAATTGTGGTTAGTCGTCACATACCAATTGAGTGCCATCCAATGACCCTCGCATGTTCGAAGGCTCGGACTGATGTGGCTTTTCCTGGCAGTAGCTGCGGTCTCTGATATTTTCATGGGTGTCTTGGCATCAAACTGGCTGATTTATCAGGATTTAACATGATTGAACAACTTGAAATAGGGAATTCATCAGGATTTCCATGGGGATTTTGTAGGATTTTTCGTGGGATTTGACCAACAAGAAATGGGGGTAACTAGGGTAACTAGGGGTACTGTAAGCAACATGAAATTCGGGTCACTACCTCAAGTTGTGTGAGATGGAAGACCCCAAATCTCAGAGTGTTCAGAACATTCCAAAAAATCGAAGCGAAAACACCGTGCAAGTGTTTTGCCTTGTTATTTTTCAGAGTATATATTCATAATAATAAGAAGAAAAACCAGAAGAAGAACAAGAAGAAGAAGACGAAGAATAATATAATATATATATACACATTTGTTTAGTGCTTTCAAATATGTTTTTCCCATCCCTGCTCATCCCTATGAAGTGCAATGATGAGCGCGCTCTACAAACTCATATTTTGTGGCACATTTTTTAATAGGTAAACCATCTATAAATGGGCCATTTTCCATGGCTATGTTAGTCATAACCAGAGGGTAGGCATACAAAAATCCATAGTTTCACCATGAAACCACCCTTTTTTGTCGGCTTTTTTGCTCGCCTGGGACAGGTGCCATTGAAGAGATCACCTCCAAAAAGAAACGGGTCTTAGGCCCAAATGGCAAGCACGTCACGATCAAGGTGAGTTGAGCATCGGTGAGTTCGGTGAGTTGCTGAGTTGTTTTTTGGAAGGTGATGTTGGGATCAACATGACTTATCTGGGGCTTTCCCAAAATGGGGGTATCCCAACATGGATGGTTGATAATGGAAAATCCTATAATGGAGTATATATTTCTACAACTACTGCGAGTATATCGCGACTGCCACTCGTAGCTTAACGTAACGGAAAATCACCATGTTACGTTGAAGAGGTAAATCCGCTATAACTTTGCCATGTTCCATAGCTATGTTGAATTACCAGATGGTATCAGTACTGTTAAGTTTCGATTAATTCTCATGATTTGCCTCGATGGGTTTTTGCCACTTGCAATGGCTTGATGCAGATGATGTAAATATGCTCTGAAATGGGTTTAATGGGATATTATATACCCTCTGGTTATTTTACATAGCCATGGAAAATGGCCCATTTATAGATGGTTTACCTATTAAAAATGGTGATTTTCCATGGCGAACTGTTAAATAACCAGATGGTAGACGTAAATGTAGCCGAGATATGATGCGATATATATATATATACATATAACTGACAATCTGATATTTGGGTGTGCCTGAAAGGCGGATATTCTCCTTTGCCACATGGCATTTTCAATGGGGATAGTGATGAGTAACAATGAATTTAGGGGCACCCTATGTTTAACAAGCCCAATTCATTGTAGTTGCAATTGTGATGCAACCACCCGTTCCTTTCTTGGTAGTGAGATGTGGTGAACATTTGACTTGCAATATGTCCAATGAAGGACACCAACAGGGAGCTTTCATTGCTGGCTTGCAGTCAGTTGATATTGCCAGGTCATTCTATTCTTGTGACTTTTACCAATTTGCATGCGTACTTGGAGGGCCAAGTATATCCCAACATTCTTAGCGCGAAGCCACTTCCCCCAACTCATCACCTGATCAGTTTCAGCTGAAAATAAAACATCAGACACAGCCACATTTCACAGTGGTATAGCCCCCCAAACAAAACCTTCCAATTGGAGATAACAACCCAGTATATATAGTGGTATACCCACTGTAAAACCCTTGTACATCCCAGTAACATCTAATAAACACAAAATGGTGATTGTATACCCGAAATAGACCCATTCGAAATGGTATACCTGGTATACCCAATGAAAAAGCTTACTAACAATATTTATATATATATAATTATGTATATACATACATATGTATATCTACACGAATATGTATACATCATCCCAAAAAAAATCATCACCCCCTTTTTTGCCTCATCTCCGGCGTACATCCCCCGGAAAGGTCTGGAACGACACGGTGGCCAATCTCACCCTGATGGCTCTGGGCTCCAGTGCTCCTGAAATCCTGTTGAGTGTGCCTTGGCGAAAATCCATGCGGAGAACTTAGCAGAAACGGATGGGATTTGATAATTTTTATAGGATTTCGTAGGACTTTTAATGGGTTTTATTTTTTTTTTAAAGGATTCTAGTGGGACTTGTAAGAAGATGTGGCGTTTTTTGGTAGAGTTCATGGAGGGAATATGATGATCTATGATGGGAAGTTCCTGGGTCAACATGTTTGGACTCATTTTTGTTAGTTTTTTTTGTTCCTGCGGTAAACTGATTTTTGGAACATCAATGGTTTCCGTTGGACATAACATTTCTACATAAGTTGGTGGATTTTCCATGTTGTTAGTGGAATTGAAGGACTCATTATTAAATTCGAATCGTGCTTAGTATGTTGGCTTGAAGACTTGTTTAAATAATATATATCATTTTAGTTAGATTCCATGCTTATGGATCATGTCCCAATGTTCTGCTGTTGCACATGATGAACCAACTTTCGCAGATGATTATCAATGGTTGACCGTCATCAACCATGCACACAAGACGCCTATTCGTTGAGTCTTCCATGATCCCCCATGAGCCATCTTTAGCTCTCACTCGCAAAAACAATAAGAGGAAAAAAATAGATAACGGTGAACGTTGGTTCTGTTCATGATCTGTGTCCAGACTCTTGAAATCCAATGTTTTTTATTTGTCCGTCGTTCTGCAGCTATTTAGTGGTTTTGGTTTCTTCATTTCATTGTTTGTTGTCGTAATGGCGCGCCAACGAATGTTGTCATTAATGGTGGTCGCTAGACTCCTTTTTGATGATTGCAGCCATTTCCAGAAAAAAGGAACTTATTATACACAGGATTCACGGACGATGACAAAACGATAACGAAAACGATAACTTTTGGCATCAAAAATGGTCTGTGTGAGACACGACCCTTTTTTTTCCTTTCCTCTCCCTTTCCTCTCCCTTTCCTCTCCCTTTCCTCTCCCTTTCCTCTCCCTTTCCTCTCCCTTTCCTCTCCCTTTCCTCTCCCTTTCCT
>Ga0126342_10007328_pt1 | contig 19672 bp, 21 predicted proteins | sample Cyp1metagenome_FD_92528 | JGI IMG/M metagenome (GOLD analysis project Ga0126342, IMG submission 92528) | Coral microbial communities from Lord Howe Island, Old Settlement Bay, Australia - Cyphastrea 1 metagenome | ecosystem: Host-associated > Invertebrates > Cnidaria > Coral ... | reverse complement strand
GTACGCCCTGGCGTCCCTTGGGTCTCCGCCTCTTTTGCGTGGCAGGCGTGGGACAATGTGCATTGCCAAGGGGTCGGATGCACGCCCTGGCGTCCCTTGGGTCTCCGCCTCTTTTGCGTGGCAAACATGGAAAAAAATGTGCATTGCCAAGGGGTCGGATGTACGCCCTGGCGTCCCTTGGGTCTCCGCCTCTTTTGCCTGGCAGGCGTGGGCCAATGTGCATTGCCAAGGGGTCGGATGTACGCCCTGGCGTCCCTTGGGTCTCTGCCTCTTTTGCGTGGCAGGCGTGGGACAATGTGCATTGCCAAGGGGTCGGATGTACGCCCTGGCGTCCCTTTGGTCTCCGCCTCTTTTGCGTGGCAAACATGGAAAAAAAAGTGCATTGCCAAGGGGTCGGATGTACGCCCTGGCGTCCCTTGGGCTCCGCCTCTTTTGCGTGGCAGGCGTGGGACAATGCTCTTTTTGTGTGGCACTCACTCACTCACTCACTCACTCACTCACTCACTGACTCACTCACTCACTCACTCACTCACCTGTGCATGCACATACATACATACATACATACATACATACACACACACACAAACTCACCCACCGTCACTCCTCCGTAACATGTGGGGTTATCAAGTCTTATAATTTGGGCTTGATCCGATGTTGGCTTGCATGTATAGCCAGGATTTTCGCCTGAGCACAAGTAAGATGCAATGGTGAAATGTGTGGCCATGTCCACCACGACCAAAAGTGCATGTAAGCAATCACCAGTGAAAGGAACAAATGCAACATCCGTCGCAATGCACTCACCAAACCTCTCATACTTGGGGACAGCAGCAACAGGTCGAGAAAGATTCCGGACCTCTCTTTCACAAACTTCGCAAGAAAAGAGCTTTGCTGCCTTGATTGCGGTCTGGGAAGCACCACCAAGTCTAAGGTGCCGAACCAACTCATCACCCCTCAAGCTGTGGGAATACTGCCGGTGCACTTTGAATATGGCTGACCTCAAAAGTGACGGCACATCTGACCACCTCTCAAAACAAGCTTCCTCTTCCGCTTCACGGAAAACTACAGCTGCACTCCGCCTTAGGCGGTCGCGGTCATGAACAAAAACCCCAGCAGGCTCATGCAAGTGAAACCCTTCTGGCACATCCTCCATGTCGTAAACAGGGAAACCGAGGTTCACATCGTATTGATGCTGTGACAAAATGCCCCTCAAAATGGTCTGCCCCATCTGCGGCGTCCATTCAGCCAGCGAAGACGACATGCCTTGGCCACGCCATTGAACTTCAGCATGAACATGGTCACCTTTGCATCTAAGTGACATCCCTGCTGCTATCATCGGCGAACTTGGCACCAAACGTGTCGGTTTCATCACAAACTCACCATTGGGATCCTTCAGTCCAAGTTGACATTGATGCATGGTGGTGGTATGATGTGGAACATCTTGAAGCCAGGGCATGAACTTCCATGCTTGGGAGGCAACAGGTGAACTTCAGATGTCGAAGGGCCTCAGATTGCTCCCATTCCTTCAGACTCAAATTCTTGAAGTTTGACAACGAAGACCATGGACCGCATGGGAAGGCAATGACCACGCAAAAAGGGTCTTCTCGGTCCAACTCTTCAAGAATCTTCTGCTGCTCCTTGGAACTCAAGAAATTGTCACCAAGGATCAAATCCTTTGGCCGTCCAACATTGACTCCAGCTTGTTTGGCTTCTGAAGTCACAGCTCCACCATCTCTGCAACTGTAGAGCTCCTTTACCAAAACTGCATCCTTTGACTTCTGTCCATCCCGAAGAACTTTCAGATTGCACGTCCATGGGCTTTTGATTCATCAGCCATCTTTTGAACCTTCTTGCGCTCCTTGGTTCTGAGCACACGCTTCTCAGACATTGTTGTCTCAGCTGTGACAACAGGGAAGACTTCTATGTGCTTGGTGTCCACGATGGTCTCTTTGCGTCTCTTTGATCTGCTCCAGTTTGAGATATCTGTCATCAAATGGCCAGTCTTGGAATATTTCAGCGGCACAGGGTCTTTGCTGACCTTTGTAAAAACCACTGAAGAACCATCCAGATTGAGCACCGCACCAAGAGCTCGAAGTTGAGGGAGCCCAAGCAAAATTGGAACTCTGCTGTTTTGCAACCTATGCAAAGCAACACGAGCTTCGCGTCCTGCTAATCCAGCTTGCAATTGCTGCACCTAACAGGAAACAATCGGTGCTGCACTGTTGAAACCACGGAAAGTCCGTGTCTCCTCAATCCGAACATCGTCCACATCGAAGGCTTTGACAAACTGATCCAAAGCATTGTCACCAACGCATCCTAAAAGTGCTGCCGTATCGATCACAGCATAGCCAGGCGGTACCAACTCATCATTGCTATGGTTGGAAAAAAAAAACTGCACACTTCCAGGAATGTCCATCACAAACACATCGGCTTTGGTTGAGGGATCAAAAACATCATCCAGCAGAGCCGAGCCTGTTACGCCAGTAATGATCATTGCTGCTGCAACTCCGGCACGTTGAAGAAATCCACCACGACGACCATTCACAGCCTTGCCTTTGCCTTTTCCACTGCCTGATTTTGAGCACTCCTTGTCACCCTGCCAATGCCCAATTTGGCCACATGCATGGCAGCGAGTCTTGGCTTTGACCTGACTCAGTGTGTCCTGCAACTGCCCGCTCTTCAAAGTCAGCTTCCCATCCAAAGATACTGCTGTCGTATTGTGGGACAAAGCTCAAGGGTTGAGGCCACGATTGACCTTGCCCTTCTGCACCATGCGTCTCTTCTGAGCATAGTGACTTGCTGTTCGGGCCAGCTTTTGGCTCTCAGTTGCAAAGATCTCCAACTCCTCAGCCATCATCGATTCAACAAACAAAACTTCCAGCGACTGCTCGAACTCTTCCAAGTCATCATAGATTACATCATCGTCCAGACCATCTTCGGCTGCCCAGACATCATGCTGCTGTGAGTCATCATGGTATTCATCTCCAGCACAATAGGTTTCATCCAAATAGGCTTCCTCCTCAACACTGTAGGCCCAACCTTTCGAAGACAAAGGCTGACAACTGAAGCCTTTGCGGCTACCTCTGCCAGTCTCCAGCATGATCTCCATCCATTTGGATCATCATCGCTTCGACGATCTTGTCCCAGCCATACTCATTGCCAGCTTGTCCAAGGATTGCTTTCTGTTGTTGCGCATAGGCTCCACTATTCCGCAATAAAGCCTGAAGATCCAAGCTCAGCTTTGTATGGCCTTGTGACAGTGCTTGCATACGCCCGTACTCATTCTCTCTACGCTGCACGAAGTCTTGGATTGGTTCAGTTGGCCTGCCACGCTCGAAGAAAAAGTCCTCGAAGGCCTGGTTTTCAAAAGAGGTGCAACTCTTTCACATGCTGTCCTCACCGTGCGAACAACCAGTTTGACAGCTGCTTCAGGACCTTGGCCTTCTGCTGTGCTCTTTGAAATGTCCAGAAGTTTCTGTGCTGAAATCTCTGTCTTCCGATGGCACAACGTCCAAGCTCGTCCATGAAGTGCATTCTTCAGCTTCGCAGCAAATCCAACACGGTCTGCAGAGGTAAGCGTCTGAAATCCCAGTACAACACGTTCCTCATATTCTTCAGCCAGCCTAGGGGACCCATCATAGTGAACCACGCTGTTCTTGTCAACATACCGACTGTCCTCATCCGTAGCATAGTTGCTCGCCATTCGGGAAAGACTGCTGCCACCTTTGTACGACATGCCAGAAAATTTCCGATGCCTGCTGTTGTAAATTCCAAACTGCAAAGTAAAAGAATTCCGGTTGCCCGAAGGCGTCGGGGAGAAAACCTCACCCTATCCAGTGAGCTCCCGTAGACCAGTCACAAATTTGAATGTCGAAGGTCTGGAAAGGTTGCTGCCAGAACGCACAGCCAGAAAAATTGTCGCCGCACAAGACAAATCCAGGGGCAAACAAGCAAGCTATGGCTCGTGGAGCACGACGAAGGTCCGCTACCAACGCAAAGAGCGAAGTGCACAGACGGTAGGCACTTTTTTGATCCAATCGCTCAAGGCCTGGGGCATGCGGTAATCGAAAATGAGACCTATGCTAAGTGCCACAAATGTCCCATGTGGCTATGCTCCCATGACTGATGTCCTCGTGACCAACTGGCTATTTGGAAACTTGACAGTACAAAGGCACGACACCTTTAGGGTTGCTTTGCTTCTCAGGACACCTTTAGGGTTTCTTTTCTTCACACAAGAAGTACACAGGTACGATACCTTCAGGGTTTCTTTGCTTCACACAGGAAGTACACAGGTATGACACCTTTAGGGCTTCTTCACTGCACTCAGGAAGTACACAGGTACTACACCTTTAGGGCCTCTTTGCTTCACACATGAAGTACACAGGCACGACACCTTTGGGGTTCCTTTGCTTCAGACAGCAAGTACACAGGTGCAATGCCTTTAGGGTTTCTTTGCTCCGGACAGGAAGTACACAGGTACGACACCTTTAGGGTTTCACGCAGGAAGTACACAGGCACGACACCTTTAGGGTTTCTTTGCTTCACACAGGAAGAACACAGGCACGACACCTTTAGGGTTTCTTTGCTTCACACAGATGTTGGCAACAGGTTTTTTTGTGCGTCATGTCAGCTCTAGGTTCTGCCTGCTTTGATGGTGAGGGTCGTGATGAGGACGGTGATGAACATGATGATGACTTTGATGATGGTATGATTTACTAGATTTTGAAGTTTTTGATGTCAATGATGCTGATCATGAAGAGGAAAACAAAGGTCATGATAATGAATTTGATGATGGCATGATTTGCTAGATACTTAGGTTGATGATGCCAATGATGCTGATGATGAAGAAGGAAAAGAAACTTGTGAAGTCCATGACGTTGGTGATGTTGTTGTTGTTGATGATGATGATGATGATGATGATTGTTATGATTTGGTGGTGCTAAAGATTGTTTGGTCATGAGCATGTTGGTGATGAGCATGATAGTGATTGCGATGATGGTGTTGTTGATGTTGATGTTGACGTTGTTGTTGATGATGGTGATGATGATGATGATGTTGATGATGGTGATGATGGTGATTTTTATGATTTTTATGATTTTTATGATTTTTATGATTTTGGTAATGCTAATGGTTTTGGTGAAGAGCATGTTGGTGCAGCATGGTAGTGATTTTCATGGTGATGACAATGATGATGATGTTGATGATGATGATTACGATGATGACAATGGCAATGATGACTTGGAAAATGATCATTAGATTTGATCCTGACCCAGAGCCATGATGCCAGTGCAAGTGATACAAATCACACGGGTGTAAGCGCTTTTTGCAATGTGTTTTAGCTGCCTTGGTTTTTTCCGGTAAAGATAGGAGCTATCATGATGCTAATTCGGGATCACGGTGGTGATGAGTATGAGTAGGATGAGGGTGGTGATGGCGGTGAGATGGTGGCGGCGACGACGACGACGACGACGATGATGATGATGATGGTGACGGTGGTGGTGGTGGTGATGGTGATGATGATGGTGATGGTGATGGTGATGATGATGATGATGCTGATGATGACGATGACGATGATGATGATGATGATGACGATGATGATGATGATGATGATGACGATGATGAAGACGACGACGACGACGACGACAATGATGATGATGATGATGATGATGATGATTGATGATGGTGGTGGTGATGATGATGATGATGGTGGTGATGGTGATGGTGATGATGGTGATGATGATGATGATGATGATGATGAGGTTGGCGATTGTGATCATGGTGTTGGTTCTGATTATAGCGGTGGTGATGATGAAAAAACAAAGAAACAAAATAACAGAAAATTGCCAGCATTGGCGGGCGAAAGCACTTGGAAGGAAAGCAAGAAACAAGGCGGCCCACAGAAACATAAGTGGCAGGGAGATGGAACAAGCGGTAGGCAAATGAAAATCATCTATCCCAAGGACAGCACAAAGGCAGAAGCAGAAGACAATTGAGAGCGAGTGGTTGCTAAGATTAAAGACATTTTTCCGACACAATTCCAGCGCAAACAAGAGGAGAAGTGGGGAAGAAGTGGGAGACAAATCAGTACCAAGAAAATGCTCCATCGCAGCACAGGAAAAGAAGTGATGCGCAAATCAGACACACATGCGAGAAAAGGAAAGCAAGAAAATTCTTGCATCGGCCTACCCGAAAACAAGAGCGAGACAAGCGGCGACAAGTGCCAAAATCACGCGCTCCAAGGCACCCAAGTATGCAATGACAAGTTCAAACGCGCGTGGCCCAAGATGCCCGCAGCCCACTGAAGGAAACATGTGGGAAACGAAAAGGGGACAAGATATAGAATATAGAATCATGCGGCCCACAGCAGGCAAGTGGGAAGGAGGCACATGCACATCCATGTGGCCCAGCATGCCCACAGCATACTGGGAGATATGTGGCAGACATGTGGAGACAAGTCGGAGACAAGTGGGAAAGGAGTCTGGAATCATGCGCACACAGAGCATACTGGGAGACGAGTAGGAAACACAGACAGTGGGACAGAAGTGGCAGACAAGTGGGAAAGCATGGGAGACAAGTAGGAGACAAACAAGTGTAGAACTACGTGGCCCAGAATGGGAGAGACAAGTGTAGGGTTCAGAACTATGCGGCCCAAAGCACCCAGATCGTACAATGGGAGACAAGTCAAAGACAACTGGGACACAAGCGTAAAATCATAGCATGGCAGACAAGTGGGGGACAAGTGTAGAATCATACAGCACAAAAAAGGGGCTGGTGAAAAGGACACGGGCCTAGTAAGCTTGAAGCATCTTGGGGGTAGATTGGCAACCTACAGGTCTCAATGTGGCCTGTTGGACCGAGCTTGGTGCATCTTTTTGAGGCTGGCAACCTACAAGTCTTATGGGCCTGTTGGACTTGGGGCATCTTGGGGCTGTATGTTGGCAACTTACGAATCGAAGGGGGTGGGGCAGGCTTCGCTTCCCGGCCACAAGTGCCAAATGACTTGGGAGACAAAATGTGTCTCACGAGAAAACCACATCAGGCAGCAAAGTGGGAGGCTGAGGAAAACCAGAGGTGGGGAGACAAAGTGGGAGACAAATTCATCCCGTGATGAAATTGATAGCAACGGCAAATGATTCAACGGAAATGTCACCTGCAAATGGTGAATGCAATCGGTCAACTCAAGACCGCAATGAACGCTTTTGTTCGGCTTGAGCGCTCAGATCCCACCCTGCGGTGGCACAGATTCCTGCACATGCTATGTGACATGAGACATCGATGAATCCACTGTTTCATATGGTTCATATGGCATGACAATGTTGAATGGGTCTTCCAAACTCACATCCCATATACTTCTGGATTCATTCGTGTCTTCCCATGGCCACTGGTTTCTTTGCGCCATGGTTTTGACAGCTCCTACAAAAAGTTCTTGCATCTCGCGAGTTGCCTGCTCTAACTCGCGCTTCCTAATCTTTCGTCCTGCAATGAACTTTTCATCATGAACTACGCTCCATTTCTGTCCATTTGCCAGAAATTTCAGAAACACCTTGCGCTCATTCGGTTTCGTCAAGCAGTCTCCAAGTTGTGCCGAGCCATTCACCCATCGAAGCTTGGTCTGGATCTTCACTGCCTGGTTGACTGCCAATGTCAACTCGTAACCAGCTCTGCTTGATCTCAACCCGTGCAATGATGAAACATTTCTGGTCATTGCGTCATAGATGCCTCTCGTGTCCATGACAAGAGCTCCACCAACTCCATCTCGCACTTTGTCATAAAGTGTGGAGCGGGTGAACTCCACTCCATGCATCTCCGACCACATCGCTCGAAGCTTAAACGTGTGATCTTCTCCTTCTGTGATCGCTTGGGATTCTGCACCGTTTGAACCCAAGCACTGCCTCGGAGTCTTGCTTGACTTCCAGTTGATAATTGCCACAGGCACCTCTTCGCCTTCAAGGATTGACTTCGGTGCCAATCCCGATATGTAGCCCAGTGTGGACGACTTGTCCGGACGGTTTTGTTGTCCAGCGTCGCACCAGGTGATGACAATGAGGTCGTTCCATGGGCAGTCCCAACAGGGAAAGATCAAACTCTGGTGAGCTTCGCGTTTGATTTCTCTAATCAGCTTGTTCGTCTTGTGGATTGTCTGGACGTTGGCATAGGGTATCTCGGACAGAAGCATTCCAGCATCAGCCTGGAAGTGAGGTCCAGTCTGTGAAGACTTCCAAGCAATGGAGCCGATCGCTCCTCGCAGCATTGACTTCTCCTTGTCGGTGAGTGGAGATTTCAGCTGCTTCTGTCGATCTTTTGGCAGACAGATTTCTTCCAGCCACTTGTCAACGTAAGACTTCTGGTGAACCTGCAAGCTACCATTGGAGAGCTGTGTGATGGTGCAGCCGGCAAATTCAATCTCGCCAGTCTGCCATTTGCCCCACTTGTAGGTGTTCATAAGCTCCTGTTCAGCCTTGATGAACTTGGGGTGAGTTTCGTCACCACAAATCAACAAATCATCAACATGTAGCCCTGCAGCTCCAATGATGCGGCCATCCACGTCGTCATAGAGGATGAAAATGCATCGATCTGCCAAAATGCCTTTCCAACCCTGCTTCTTCATCTTGGAGGAAATGTCGTTAAACCAGCATCGTGGAGCTTGAACCAAACCATAAAATGCCTTTGTGACTCGTAGAGGTAAAACTGGGTTCTTTGGGTCAGCGCCGAACAACACGGCTAGTTCAGCAGGCGCCCAAACGTTCATCTCCTCAGACTCTAGCGACTCATCGGCTTGTAAGAAGGCTGCTGTCACATCGCCGCCTTTCAACCTGAACTTGTTGTTAGAGCATATGGCCAGCAAAAGGTTGCGAGAAACTCTCGCCATGGTTGGTGCAGCTGTCTGCACTTCCGTGATGTTGGACATCTGGAATCCCAACACCACCAGTCTGGCCTTGGAGGTTCCATCGCTCTTGGTCGTGAGGACCCATCTCATAGAGGCAACGGACTTGTAGTCCAAGTTCTGCATCTCCTGCGACGTAAGGCATCGGAGGGCTTTTGAGCTCATCACATTTGAAAGCTCTTTCGCTTGCGCCACATCAAAGTCTTTCTTTTGGTCTAGCGTCAGCTGGGTCCATCTTTTCTCTTTACTTTTCTCCATCATTTTTCTGCTCATCCAAACATCAAACTTATCAGTGTTCTTGGCAAGGAACTTGGTGTCTGACGGAAGGATGTCAATTTCCAAGGCGTAGAAAAATTCCTTGGAGGGCTCTGCAGGAAGTGGCTCTTGTGGTTGAGCATGTGCAAGAGTGTGGAGAGATTTCTCCGCAGGATGTTCTTCTTCAGGCAAAAGCTCTTCCGAACTTTCAGAGTCTATTGAAACCTGATCTCCATCGAGGTTGACTCTGCCTTGGTGTGAGTCCCATGTGAACTGGACTCCATCAGCATCTTCGTGTGGACCATGGTGTCCACCAGGTGAACAACACGCTGGCACTGAGCAGCGCATACTTGGCTCTTCGACTACTGCAGGAACTCCATCCACTGCGTTTGGCCCGAGGTTTCTCAAGGCTGTAGTCAGGGGGCTGATGCCCGGCACATGAGGTAAAAGAGCTCCTTTAGGAGGATCACCTTCGGGAGTTTCTGCAGGATCATGTTGCGCAGCTCCATGCAAAGTGCTTGAAGAAGCTGTTGCGCCATTTCCAACTTGATCATCTTGTGTTCCATCGCCATCTTCAGGCGGTGCATCTCGCTGTCCCTTTGGTGGTGCCGGCAGGCTCGCATCGTCTGCCTTGCGCTTGTTATCAGCTTTGATCCTTCTGGTCTTTGAAGAAGGTCCTTGAGCAGCTTTGGTTTCTGGCTTGATCTCAAGCCACGTCTCACCAGTCCACCGATCTTGAAGTGAACGATGAGGATCATCAGAGGTCTTGTAGTCGTCATTGATGATGACTTCTTCGGCACCAGCAAACATGCCTTTGAGCTTGGTACGGCGGATGCCAGTGAGCTCGTTCTCATCAATGGGGCATGCACCAACTCGTTGTGGAGAAAACAAAGAAAGCCTTGGCATGTGATGCAGTCTGACCAGCCATCTCTTACCATTGTCTTGTTTGAAAGTCCACGTGTCTGGTCTGACGTTGACTGCAGGCTCTTGTTGAACTTCAGCACCTTGAATGTCTTCTTGTAGTTGATCTGGTGATGGTGTCTCTCCGGTGACATCGGAGAAGTGTCTTCCTGTGAAGTTTCTCAGGAGACTCTCCAAGGTGACGGGCATACGCAAGATCGCAGTGCCCTCAAGGTGCGATGCCACCTCTTCTCTTTTGGTGCATGCTCTCAGCTGGATAGTGCGAGCGCGTATCAGCGTCGCTCCAGTGGCTACCCAAACTGTGCCACCCTCTTGTAGTAGAACTCGTACAGGACCAATCCAAGAGCCAGCCATCTTGCCTGGCCTTGGGCGTTGTCTCCAAAGCATTGCAAGTTGGCCCATCTTGAAGACTTGGATGGGCTTTGGAGTGGTGTTGTTGAGCTTGGACAACCTGCCTCGAGCACTTTCAATCTCGAAGGCCACACGAGCTTTCTCCTTGAGCTTGAGCATTCCATCAAAGGCTCTTCTTGGACTCACTCCAACTGGAATGTTCTCAATGGGTGCTGAACTGCCTCGAACCCATTGAAAAGGTGAAAATCCACTTGGGCCTATGGCAAGCTGGTAGGCCATCTCGACATCAATGTCGGGCTCGTCCTTGAGAAGACGTGACACTGTCTTCCGGATGATGTTGATTGCCCCTTCTTCAGCGCCAAGCATATGGTGTGCTTCAGCTGGAGTGGTCAAAAGTCCAATACCACTTTGTCCAGCAAAGTCCATCATCCGTTGTGAGGTAAAGTAGGTGGCACTGTCAGTCAAAATCCATTTCGGGGCTGGATTGTGCATCATCCACTTGCTGAAGGACTTGATGACCACCTCAGTATTTGGTTCCCATGAAGCTTCTTGGTCTTGGCCACCATATTGTTTGAGAAAGTCCGCCATGACAAGTCCACTGGCGCGATCTCGAATCAAAATGAATTTGTATTTGAAAAGTCCATGTTCTGATTCGAAGATATCAGCTCCAATGATCTCCAAAAGTCCAGGGGAGTCATGGAGCGAGGCCACAGGCGCCGATGGTGGACGCTTGGACTCGATGCAGTCTGGACACTGCAAATGTCCTGCCTAGTCAATGGCCCATTGAGGAGCTTGTCGTGCTCGTAGAAGCTTCTGGAGGTTGCTCATGCTTGGGTGCCCAGCTGCTTTGTGAACACGCAGCATCTGGCTTTTGATCTGCTCCAGCTGTTTGCCCTTCGGCATCTCATCCGGATATCGCTTCCGGGCCAAGGCAAAAACATGTGGATCTTGTTCTCGGGCTTGTTGTTGCCATTGATGATTGGTGTACTCCTCAAATCCAATGGAGCCACCAGTCATGTTGTCAATGGTATTGATCTCATCCTTGGCATCAAGCAAGTGAAGTCCAAGATCTCTGCCAAGAGATGTTCCAGCCCGATCTTCTTGTCGATTCCATGAGGCAATAATGGATTTGGTGACTGCCTTGACCATGTCCTTGGGATAGTATGATGATGCCTGGGCAACTTGTCCTCTGCAGGGAATGTGGTCAGCATGACCAGGACAGCGCTTTTGGAGGGAGAGCCAAAGCTCTCGGCAAGTTGTGACAACTGTCCAACCTTTCATGACTGGGAAGCCCTTGAAAGAAAGTCCATAGGCACAGCCATGAAAGTGGCACCAGTAAAGGTGGCGGTGATGCCGATGTGCAAGTGCTTGGAGCCTGGCAATGGCTCGTGAGTTCCATCCTTTCTTCGCCCCAGTGGGCCATTCCCAACTCACATCATCACCGCAACTCAGAGGATCTTCCAAAGAAGATGCAATCTCCTCTGCACGCTTGAGATCGCGGCCTTGTCGCTTTTGAAAGGCTGCTTCTTCATGTTCATCTCGTTGTGTCAGATTGACCAGGCTTGACAATCTGGTGCATGGCAAGCTCACCCACGTGTGCCGTGGTTTCTTCTCTTTCATGAAAGCACCAACTTTTTGGGTTCCAGACTTCCGGTCTAGATCATAGCCCTCTTTGAAGTTGATGCGCTGGATGTTGTAGCCCATCTCTTCCATGCTTGCTGACAGTGATGACGTGGGAGCGCACGCGATCTCAGCAAAGTCCACATCGCTTGACATCTGGCTCATGAGTGAGCGGAAGGGTGTCATCACCATGGCACTGAGGATTGCCACATTTGTGGCAAGCTTCTTGGCAGTGTGAGGCTGAACTCCACGTTTCTTTCCACCTCCAGGTCCAGGTGTAGGAAGCTGGCTTTCGATGCTGCTGGTCTGATCTTTTGGAAGGCCGCCTTGAAATCCAGTGGCGCCTTGGTGTTGTCCTTGAGCTTGATGTCCACCTTGAAAGTTGTGGCCGACTCCAAGCTGTAGGGGAAGTCCATGTTGATCAGCCATGCTCTGTCTGCCCTTAAATCCATAGGCGCCAGAGCTGTTGTCACCATTGTCTGGTGGCTGAGAACCTTGGTGACTGATGGTTCCAGCCATCTTCATCTTCTGTCGCAGCATCTTCAGTGAGCCCCAGAGAGCTCCGAAGCTTCCGACTTGTCCTCCTTCTTGACTGTCACACTGTTCCATCCAAGTTCCTCCTCCGCATCCGATGCGATGGTGATCACATCCATGGGCTTTGACTTCTTGTTGGCATCCAGCTGATTGCGTGCCATTTGAATCTCCTCCAGCGTCTTGCCAGTTGCAAATTCCATCACATGCTTTTGGAACTCCTCGGGATCCAAGTTGTTCAGGCCCTTGGCAAGGAGATAGTTCTCGGCCGCCATCATGATCAGCTCCGTCTGGCTGACATCTCGGCCCTTCGATTTGCCCTTGCCCGTGGTCGTGTTGTTGGCATTTTCCTGAACGTCCTTGGAGGCCTGCAGATAGCCCATGCGCTTGAGGTAGTCGCTCAGACTCATGTTGATGCACATGGTTTCTGTGAGGCCCTTCTGCAACTGGATTCCCTTCAGCTCCATCAGCTTTCCGTTTACAACCTTCTCCGTGACCTGGCTGGCATCCATCTCTTTCTGGATCTCCATCAGAGCCAGACGGGTCTGATTTGGGTGAGGCCCCATGTGGCGGTAAGATCCGTCCTGCCCCTTGTTGGTCTGATACGACAGACGCAGTCCACACGTTGCGCATGTCGTCCAAACAGCATGCTGGTTCTTTCTCTGTTTTGGATGGTGAGTTCCATGACAAGGGAAGCCACTCATCCTGGGGTCGTCCTCCGCGCATGGCTGTTGGCGACTTGACATTCTCAACCTTCGAACGTAGGCCTTGAAGTCTTTGAGCCAGGGTGCTGAGACGCTGAGATCTTGATGTCGAATCACTCGAAAATGGCACTGCAGAGAGCATAAAAATACCAGATGATTCCTTCGGTTCTTGAACTTCAGCTTGAGAAACATGAGAATCTGAACCTTGTATACCTTCACCTCCATGCAAAAACCACATGCCAGGATCTTTCATTGGGATTGCAGGCTCCATCAAATCGATTGAAACGTGATGTGAAGAATGTGAGTGCATCTTGACAGCAAACCATGGTGACTGGGGGCCCTGACGTTGGTACAAAAGGAGGTTGTTCTGATAGGCCATGACGGCGTTGATCTCTCGCAGGGTCTTGCCTCCCATCAATGGTGGAGTCAAACATGCTTCTTCTCCCAAAACGTAAAATGAAACCATTCCCAATGAAGTGTCTTGTAAATCTACTCTGCTGGCAGCTTGCAATTGTTGACCATTTCCAAAACGAAAAATCGGCTTGTCATTCACATCAACTGCATACTTGACATTGGATGAAGAGATCAATCTGCTCAAAGATTCCATGCCGACCGCATTTTCAGAAGCGCCGGTGTCGAGGATCACACGATTGTTCTGTGCAGTCTCCGCCAAATAGATGCCAGGCGAGGAAACAAAACTCAAATCATGAAACTGGACTGATTTGAAAGGACCCTTCTTCCCTTTGGAATTCCCTTTCTTCCCCTTTGGGGATCCTTTTCCTTTTCCAAAACCAAAACGACCCTTACCTTTGGCAAAACGGTCGGGGCATTGGTTATATGAGTGGCCATGCATGCCACAAATGAAACAAGGTCCAAAGAAATTGCCCTTTCCACGTCCAAGAGTCTTGCCCTTAGAACTGCCAGAACCAGTTGGTGACCATGAAGTGCGCCCTGAAGATGGCGATCCAGCTATGCCCTTGCCGCTAGCAGACTCTGGAGCGAAGTACCCACGTGCCTGACGCACCTTTTTGACTGCGTCTCTTGCCTCAGCCAGTGTGCGCTGAGCTTCATTTGCCAGAACACATGCTTCCTTGTACTGCAACTCCATAGGGTCAGTGCTAGACTCATCCATCGGCAAGTCATTCTCAACATCCTCATAGTTCCATTCAGATTCATCCCAACCATCATAGTACATGTTCCATGAAGTCCAATCACCGCCAGAATTCCAGTCATTGTCGGTACTCCAGTCAGTTGATTGAGCTATGCCATCATCTTCATACCACCATGCATAGGTCCCTGAATCTTCAACTCCATCATGCCACTCATCGCCGCCCCAATCACCAGAAACATCTTGGTTCCACCAGACGCGTTGCTTCCGTCTCCAGCTATCATCATCATCTGCAAACAACGTACGCAATGCCCTTCTAACAGACATGTAGCTTGTTGTATTGTTTGTTTGAACCAAAATGTTCTGCTTCTCAGAGTTTGTCAAACCAGCTCCTTTCAGAACACGGTACCCACGCAGCTCATCTTCAAAGAAGTCCTTCACTACAGACTGCTGTGGCTCCTGAGAAGCACGTTGTGATGCACCAACAGGTCGTGATGCTGCACCTGTTGGACTCTGCGATGGGGTCGACGGTGGCCCACGCTGCTCCGTCACCGGGACTGAACCCGACACTAGTTGTGAAGCCTTGGTGTTCTCGTGCCTCGCTCTTTTCAAGGCATCTTGCACCTGAGTAAACACATCTTCTTCACGAACTAGATATTGTGGAATTGTCTCGTTGCCATGTCTTTTCAGCATATGCCACTGATCCAACCTCTTGAACAAATCCGGCACTGGAAGCTGTTGCAAGGGTGAATTGCGGAGAACCTCAACCAGTTTTGTCAAACCCTCTTCACTCTCGTATTCATCTGGGTTCAGGTGTTTGACAACGGCTTTTGCAGGTCCTTGTAACCTAGCCCATACCTTTGAGGCTGCAGATTTCTTCTCGGTCTCCTTCAGGCTCTTTTCAAACCAGCGACATGCTGTTGCAAACGATTCAAATTCCACCGGATCTCCGTTCCATGTCGGAACATCCAATCCACCAGTCGACGAAGCCATCAGAGCGACCAGGAAGGTGCTCCGCCTACCATGAAATTGATAGCAACGGCAAATGATTCAACGGAAATGTCACCTGCAAATGGTGAATGCAATCGGTCAACTCAAGACCGCAATGAACGCTTTTGTTCGGCTTGAGCGCTCAGATCCCACACTGCGGTGGCACAGATTCCTGCACATGCTATGTGACATGAGACATCGATGAATCCACTGTTTCATATGGTTCATATGGCATGACAATGTTGAATGGGTCTTCCAAACTCACACGTGACAAGATCCCACATTGAGAGGAGACACAAAGTAGAAAACGAAGTGAAAGAAAGAGTCATGTCATGAAAAGAATCCAAATGAACAGACAAAGCGGTAGGCAAAAAGCGACAAAATCACACATTGGAAGACCAAGTGAAAGACAAACTATCTAGGGAATAGGGAACAAGTCTTGAAACAAATGTGTAAGGTCCTATTATATGAGGAGATAAAGTGGGAGAGAAAAGTGATACTAAATGCATCTCATGACAACAAAGATTCCAGATGGGGAAAACAAATTAGCGCACTATATCATCTCCCTCGTGAAAAGATCCTTTCGAAGTGGGACAAAGCCTGTCTGTCAGAGGAGCAAATCAGCTGGTGACAATGACCACGTCTTGACAGCAAACAGAAACCAAAAAGCAGAGCTCTTTGGCTGGAAAAAATGGCATCACTTCTGTCAGAAATGTATTAAGTTGCATCCGCACTGGCATCGACATCCGCATTATCATCAACTTCACATCAATTTCAAATCGCCTACCATGCCATACAGTACATTGCCTGTGAGTGTAAGGCGATTTCATTTCTGGCAACTCCTGCCATGAGTTGCTTCTTACGTACAGCGCCTCTTCACTTTCACCATCTCCTTCTGGCATGTTCAGATCCTTAGAAACGGAGAGAGACGAAGCCGTGATTGGTGGAACAGCAAAGTGTTGGGTGCATGCCTGGGTGGTCCACTATGGAAAAGTGCCCCAAAACAATGCAATGACATTGAAGATGTTTGGAGCATTTTTCAAATGCATATGGAACTTGCAGCTGGATGATTCACATTGCGTACCAGATATATATCTATTTCAAAACTGCTTGGACTAGTGCTAGGTCACAAGTCACGCAACACAAATGTTTGGGGTTGACATCAGAATGGCATGCCATCACAAGGATGGTTCGAGTTTGGTCTCTCCGTCGTGAAAACCTGCAAGATTCTTGGTTGGTTTTGGCTGAGGTGTACCACATGGACACGCACTCAATGCGATGCGGACCAAACCAACCCATGGTGGAAGCCCAAAAACTGCCATATCCTCCAAGGTAGCTCATACTTAGCTCATATATGACCAATGACCAGAATGGACTAATGGAACAGCACTTTGCAAACCTCTCAGGTAATGCAAAACCTGACACTGGGCCACTCTTTCATGCGACTGCTCACATATCTTCCTAATGTCCTGATCATCCTGCCAAGATCAGAAACATGATTGCCTGTTTGCATCTGAGAACGGAGCTCCTGCTACTGCACAACACAAGCTGGAGGATTGAGCCAAAGATTGAAGGACGTCACAACGGCCAAATCTTTCAACTGGCTGACATTGATGCTTCCTTTCCTTGCACGCCGTACCGTACCTGAATAAAAACAAAAAAAGACTACGCTACTAAGATGGTCACCGCTATGACTCGTAAATCGAACAACTTTGTCTTTGTGCATCAAGTTCGAACTCTCAGAAAAGATGACGAGACATGCCTATATAGCCCAGATAGATTCCTCCTGCCAGGTAACCCACCATGCAGCGAAGAGCATTTTGCACAAAAATTTCAAAGTTCCCGTTTTCGACGCTTGGAGGATCCAGTGAGGGCTCCAAAAACCTGCCACCAAGTGCTGAACTCCACATGAATCAAACTCTAAGCAAACAAGTTTCGAAATGCTCAATTGTTTTTTGAGTACAAGTAATTGCAGGATATAGCAACCTTTGGCCTTTTCTTGGGTGATTTTATCATTTCCATCATGCAGAATCTCGATCGACAAAGAAATAGAGAGGCATCCTAAACATTCAAATCCTTGAAAATGCACCACAATTTTCACCACTGAGCACGCCTTCTGCAAACAGGTTGTGATGCAGAAATTTTGCTCTGCTTCGGAAACACTCAGCCAGAACACTTCCAAATGACTGGTGTGACTCAATGGCCGAGCTGTAACGTAGCCCCGAAAGATATGCATCACATGTCGCTCGTGGGAGAAAATATGTTCCAATGGAACTTCAAACGGATCCAAAACCACACCATTGAGACTGAAATCATTGACCATGGATTGCCACAATCTGTGCATGACATCATCTTTGGTCGCGTTGTCCAGAGTTTTGACCAGATTGTTCTCCTCCTTTTCAAGTTTGATTTCCACGGATGGAAACTCCAACTGCCCCGCAAGAAGACCATTTGGAGGTCTGCGCACCAACATCCATGCAGAGCCATCAGTAACAGCAGCCACAGCAAAGGATCTTTCACGACGTTTCTTTTGAACGGGTCTTGCAGGAAAATGTGTGACGTTTGGCACCAAAGCTTTTCGGAGCAGTTCATGAGCTTTGCAGGCGAATCGTATTGGGCAAACATCACACAGTGGGCTGGTAGGGGTGCAAACCGTTGCGCCCAACTCCATAAGACTTTGATTAAATGTTCCTGGATCACTTGGATCTACTAATTGGTGTGCCAGTTTCCAACTAAGTTTGAACAACACCGTAGATTTTGCTGGAAAATTCATGGCGCAAAGTCTGCTGAAAACCCGTGCCACATTTCCATCCACGAGTGCTGCTGGTTGCCCAAACGCGATTGAAGAAATGGCTCCCGCAGTGTATGGACCTATGCCCGGGATCCGCTGCAAAGTTTCAACAGATGATGGCAAAACCCCACCATGTCGAGCAAGTACATATTGGGCACCTTCATGCAAGCGCTTGGCACGGGCATAAAACCCCAAACCAGCCCAAAGCAAATTCACTTCCTGAGTCGATGCTGATGCCAAAATTTCAATGGTGGGAAAACGTTTCATCCACCGAGTCCAAAAGGGGATAACCACCTCAACTTGGGTTTGTTGCAGCATAACTTCAGAAACCCACACGCCATAAGCAGAAAGTGGAAATATTTCTTCAGGTTTGCTGATGTCAATGAAGTCATTATCCAGGTCAATAACAATTGGTCTGTGTCCAGTTGATGGACGCAAATTCTTGAAGAACCTCTCTGACGATGGTTGTTCATCACGTCCTTGAATATTTGCGCAATTCGATTGGTGTTTTGTTTTCCTTTCACTCCAAGGTGGTGGATCCCCCCTCCAAGGCAATTGTCGACGTTGGGCACGATACCACCTCAACAATGCTGAGCGAATATCTGTTTCGCGTCCTGCAAAGTCCTGAAAATATTGGCCTGCCTCTTCGATGTCACCATGTTTCATGTCAGGGAAGTATCACATGCAAACTAATGATTTGTTCAGTTTTACTGTTTTACGTTCGAAAAAAAAAAACGGTTTCACACAATTGCAAACCATTTTGATATTGCGTCATGTGTGCGCCACCTAAATGTAACAATGGTGCATCAACAAAACCTAATGTGCCACGTGCCATGTTCATGCAAAACAATTCAAAATATGTGTGAACCCTCACACAATGATGTCTCTTCCGTTTGTGTCACAGTTACACATTTGAGCACTTGTTTGGAAGATTCACGCCATCATAACAATTCGGTTCATCTGATTATTATTTGAACCAATTTTGCACCAATTTTGCCTTGTAAAAAATTGCGACAACCCGCAGTTGATGCACAAGAATTGTTTTAATTCCCAAAATTGCGGTTTTATGGTGGAGATCCACCAGTTTCACAAACATGCACATGCATCAAAAAAACACAATGGCCCCAGCAAGACACCCAACAACGACCAACCGTTCATTCTTCACGCTTTGCCATGGAAAACTGTTGCAACATTTGTTTGTAGTTTGTAGTAATTTTGTTTTGGGGTGCGCACTTCAGTCTGGCCCGCACCTTTGCAATACATGCATGCTAACGCAAAATCAAAATGGGAACATGAATTTCCAATCAGTGAAACGGGCGGTTTTATTCCCAAGACTGTGTCTTTGGGGAAATAAAATTAAAATTTCAACATGCACGCATACGCTGCGAATGGATATGTGCGGATTTTCCTTGAGTTGAAAGCGCCTCCAAAGTCTCACCATGTTACACTGCTCGATTTTGCAGTGTCAAGTGACAAAACATGACTGCTATGGCATGTACATGTACTGATGCAAGGTGCGT
>Ga0126342_10007327_pt1 | contig 19673 bp, 20 predicted proteins | sample Cyp1metagenome_FD_92528 | JGI IMG/M metagenome (GOLD analysis project Ga0126342, IMG submission 92528) | Coral microbial communities from Lord Howe Island, Old Settlement Bay, Australia - Cyphastrea 1 metagenome | ecosystem: Host-associated > Invertebrates > Cnidaria > Coral ... | reverse complement strand
TTCCCTAGCTTGGGGAGCCCCCACGGGGGGGAAAAGTGAAAATTCCCTAGCTTGGGGAGCCCCCACGGGGGGGAAAAGTGAAAATTCCCTAGCTTGGGGAGCCCCCACGGGGGGGGTGAGAAAGTGAAAATTCCCTAGCTTGGGGAGCCCCCACGGGGGAAAACCACCCTTGGCCCCTCTCACGGACCGAAATAAACCTGCGGTGTGGGCGGCCACCCCACGCGAAGCGGGGTGAATAGACTGCCACAAGTTCTGAAAAATGAGCCTAACTTTGAACGAAATCCTTGGAAATCTTCTGGTAGTTCTGCGCATAGATCTTGGAGAAACGTCGCTTGAAACGCGGAGATACCTGGCATGAATAGAGATGAAATCGTGCAGGAAACGGCAAAAGAGACTGCAAGACATGTCCCATTGTCAGCGGCTCGGCCACAAGACTTTGAAAAGGAGACCGACTTGGCCGACAAGGAGCAGAAAACTTTTCAGATGTTTTGTATTTACCGTGGTCAAGAGATTGTACATGGGCTATGGTCATCCACCATCATTAGGGATTCCTTGACATGGGTATGTCAACCCAAGAAAATCACCTCCTAAACTTCAGGACTTTTGGTAGTGTCAGCGAAATTGTTCCCTTTTCTGCCGTTACTACCACCTGGTGTGATGATTTACAACGAAGAAACCTCGTTTCTCATCAGAAAAGTGAGTTTCTTGGGGTGATGGCTCTGTCGCACCTGGACATACAGCAGGAAGAATCGTTCCATCGCTTGAGCGAGCTTTGCAGGTGGCGCCATCCACAAGTTGATCCGGTCACCTCCACGGGCAACGGCAGATCCAAAACTCGGTGATCTGACAACTAATTTGGAACTCAAAGCCAGACATAGATAGATAAATTGGATAAATGTAAATGATAAATTGATAGTAGCGACTTATAGATGTGATAACTAGAACTATCTTCCTATCTTCCACTGTGCACCTTGCAGCTGTTCCTGCACCAGGAATCGAAGACCGATGACTTCCTTGGCGGAAACCAGTGGAAACCAGTGGAAACCGGTGGAGACCCTCGAGCTGAAAATTCGGAAACTGATACCATTGAGCTTCACCAAACAAACCAGTGAAGCTCCGACTTCTGTTGCAAATGAGCTTCACCAAACCGTTGAAGGAGCTCCAAAATCTCAATGACCTTGCCATTCACAATAGCCATTGCATCAGCACCAGATCTACAAGACTGGTGCACCAAGGCAGTGTTTGAACTCTGGTAATTAAGCTCAGAACTGGGATATCACTACAAGTAGGAGGTTGTCAACATCTCTTGACTTAAAGCAATTCTTCACGTTTCACCGAATACTTTCAGAATTCTCTGCTGTTCGTTCCATGGAAAGTCCAAGGTCAAAATATGCCAGAGAAACACACACCCGCATCTTTCAAAAGACTTTCGACGAACAGAACAGACGCACCTGCTCGCTGCAGGTGTCATCAGATTTCTTCACACAGGTGTCAACCTGCGAAAGACACAGCCCATTCAAGAGCAATTGGATAGTATTCAACTCCACCCAACACACATACCTTGGCGTTAAGGGATCTGGTAAAATGAAACCAAGCCGGAGGAGCAGGACTCTGTTGTGCTTGACAAAACAGTTGGGCGGCGGAGGCATTTCATCCCAGAACAAAATCTAAAGCAAAGGAAACACTTGTCCTGAAATCTCTTGCCTCCGGCTCATGTGCGTATACTCTATGAAACTTCAGGCCCCAAGAAAACTTTCGGCTTCTCATGGACATCAATGTCACTGCCGCCTGCTCCAGCAATTGTGGAAGTAGACGTTGGGCCCCCATCAGAATCCTGCTCTGTGCATGAAGTGTCTCCAAGTCCCATAAACTCCAAAGAGTCAAAAAGAAATGGATCCTTGGTTCGTGGCCATACTCTTCAGTGGCAAATGTGTTTGATGTTTCCTGTCCTCTCAACCCGGGTGTCGTGTTCTGGCCTTCGTATCCTACACTGACGGCACTCACACCACTGGGGGCCCTAGCACTGGTGGGAGGAGTTCCAAAGCTTCTGCACTGTCCAGCCTGCGATAGGCCACAAACCTACAATATCCTATGATTCAAAATACAAGAAGAAAATTCTGCTGAAGAAGAAAATCAGAGATGATGTAAAATTCAGGACCCATGTGGTACCACGGATGAATACATCAACAGGAAGGCTGTGCGTGTGTTTTTTGAGACTAAATGGTCATTTCCCTGGACTAGCCGAGCTCAATATCAAGTCTACTGTTCGTCATTTGTCTTTCTGATGGCATCTGTCCAACGGTAGCAGAGTCATCTGGTCTGATCAAAACAGTAACATTGCGATCACCGACCTTGCCGGAGTTTCGCAATGCTCGGGGCAAAAGCCGTGAGGATCCCAAGACGCAGGATCGCCGCCTGAGCGTCGCAGACACGGTGCCAAAACACGGTGAGGACAACACGCTTGGACCCCGGCAATCACAGGAGCCCCCAACGGTGCGGATCATTTGCACCTCGTGGCCTTCATGCTTGGCCTCCCAGGTGTGCTGAAAATCAAGGAGACTACACTTGGAACATGACACTAAGAACATCCAGCTGGCTCACAGTTGCCATGCTCATCAGCTCCAGGCCTTGAAAAAGCAATCGCTGCACTGCACGCAGTTATTGTCCAGCTCCTCAGTGCCATCCGGCAGCCGGGTCAGACCCATACGGATTATGTCTGAAACCCAAGATCCAACGCCAAGATAGCCTGGATCTATCACGTTTCCAAACATGAAAAAACTTACATGGAAAAATGAAAACCCAAAAATGAGTGGCCACTTTGGGTGCAACTGATGTTCAACACAAAAGTGACACTCCACTGTGCCGGTTTTGTCAGTACGTTAAGTGTTCTTTTTGCACCAAACTGTTAATACAAGTTAACTCGTTCAGAAACCTTAATCAGATAACTTGATTGGAACCATTGCTTTTGAGACCTTTTGAATTTGAACAAAGATTGGAAGCAAAGCAACTAGCGGCTCAACCAACTGCCGATCCAAGTTGCACAATCCAAACATCGGAAGGCAACCTCCTGCACGCTCAATCTATTGAATACTTTCAAACGCAAAAAAGTACAAAAATGATCCCAGCTACAAAAGGGACTTACTAACAAAAATGCGCAAGAAATGATCCAATCCACATTTTTCCTCAATCAAAAGTATCAAAAGCCTGCCTGTGATCTCCACTGGTTGGGACAAACTCCGGCTTTCGGCTGTTCTTCTTTCAGTTGCCCTTCTCGTAAAAGTGCTTCCTCCTGGCAGAGATGATCAGCCAGGTTTGGCACGAACTTGGGTCAGTACCAGCAGCAGCCCTGTGGCAAAAGCAGATTGAAACATAAATGTGCGTTCAACCCATGACTACTTCCTACGTGGAAATATGTTGAGTTGTTGAGTATCTTTAGGTGAAATCATGTGAAATCCACAACAAAGTCTCCCGGTCAAACCAATCAAAATTCTGATCGAGTCTTTGCCGCAGGGCACTACACTAGCTGCATTCCGCCCTCGCTCCAATGTGGAGACACCATAGAGTTCTGCTTGAAGTTTTTTTAGATTCCTGGGCAAGGTTGTTGAATGCGAAACCCCCGACCGTCCAAATTGAGGAGAAAAAATGAATCCAATAACATTCCACACTTCGGCAGGTTTCGACTTTGTGGTTGCTCCTCAAAAACCTTGACCGTGCATTGGATTGTCAATTCGCTAATCTAGTCTATCAGTTGCTGACCGTCAATAACCATGCCATCAGCGTCTAAGTTCTCCCATTTTGGCAATCCCATGTTTCTTCAAAACGATGCCACGCTGAGGTGGCAACATTTGAGGTTCTGCGAATCTGCTGCGCAACGAGGAAACAAGGTCTTTCATCAGATTGAAATCTGGAATGTGTTCCCTCACAACTCATACGCATCTCAAGAATGGTAGAGCATATTGCAAACGCGGCATGCCTCTGCAGCTGATAATTTCAATATATTTCGATTCCATGATGAAAAAAATAATGAAAATTGCAATTGAGAGTTGAAACCATTCATAAACCACACTGGCAAATAGTTGTTATATCCTGGACTTTGGGCAAAAAGTCCTTTGAGCAAAAGCAGTCAAGGGAGTGTTGCCTCTGTATGTAGTTTGTCTGCTCGTGAATCCACATGTGCAAGAGTTCGCGACCTCCCACCCTTGAACGATCATGTGCAGTGTTGATGATTGCGACAACAGTTCACATGATGCAGCGCCAATGTGAATGGATTTGGCAACAGTGGATGCACATGTTTTCCATCTTTGCGCGCATTTCGTGTGTAGTGCATGTGTTCAAGTCGGCCGCTGAAGCCAATACGGTGTTGAGCGGCGGCTCTTGACTTGCTGAGCCGCTATGGACAGTCGCGACCTCAAATCCCATCAAGGTTGGTCAACCATGTCACCCAAAAAAAATGATCAGTCACTTGAAGAAAGCACAAGCATTATGAAGCATTCATGACATGACACTCAAAATCAATGCACCAAAAGAGGTACCAGGGCAGCTCTTTCGACCAGACTGAAGTCAAACTACCTACCACCTACTCACTGATTGGATCTAGATTTCTTGAAGCCGTTGGGAGGTTTGGTGCTCTCCGCTTTTCAACAGTCATTGGAAAATTGTCAGATCATGCCGGACAAACAGAAATCAACAAATTGAAAGCTGCAATGATCCCTAGAAACCGTTTATAAGGAGCGTCAAACCCTACAGAGCTTTCAAGGTCCCACGTTTATTAAACCGTCACAGCATCACTGTGACATCCCCCGCAACCGTGGAAGGCGGCCATCCTGGGCCAGATCAAACTGCGGCGATCAGTCCGCCTGCAGCCGAAGAGAGGGAATCAGCTATTCCCACGAACGTCTCCTGTAGGGAGATGTTGTCCACCGACCGCATGGAGCTGCTGGCTTTGGCAAAACAATCTTCGGAGGTTGCCCGGGACCGCGCTGCTTGTGCCATCTGTGACAACACAGCTGAGCCTGAATTGTCCTTTGCCGGGAATTGCACAGTGTGCAAACGGATGGCTTTTCCCGGGGTTCTCCTGGCAATCGTGGCAAAGAGCTTGTTGAGATCCTCTTGGGGGAACGCATCATGGCCATCTGACAAGAACATCACCATTGAGCGGTGCTCGACAGATGTCTGCTGCACAAGTGGGATCGTTGCAGCCATGGCCCTAGCAAAACTCGTCCCATGTTGTGCGTTCAGACCTTGAAGCCATTGTAGGCAAGTGTTGAACTGCGAGATTGGAACCATAGTCGGTCCATTGCGGACCTCTTTGTCGAAGGCCAGCAATGAGATTCTATCAACAGGGCTGCTATGCTGTCTCTTTTCCACGAAGCTTTGAACAGCAGCGAGGGCACAGCCTAAGCGATTGGGATGAGAGCTTCGCCATGGCCGAGTTTCGGGCTTCACATCTTGCCTGCCCATTGACGAGGACTTGTCAATCAGGAAGATCGTATGGACTGGTTGACTGCCCCGATGTGTGCAGCTGAAGTGATGTCCGTCTAGGGACACAATTCCACCATGCTGTGCAACGTAGGCCTTCCCTTCCTGATCTGAAAGTGCTGGATGCCACAAGGGCAAGGTGCAAAATGAAGGCTGCTCACCATCCTTCATATGGGAATCATGTGGGCAAAAGTGGTTGCATTTGCTGAAGATTTCTTTGTCTTCATTGGAGCATGGGTCTTTGAAGCCCGTGCTTTCCCAGAATGCCTCATGGGTGAACTCATCCTTGGGAATGTCAGGGTTGGGCTTGTATTGACGTGTGGAATGTCGTCTTCCAGGCATGGCTGATATGTTGCAGCACTGCTGCCCACTTCGCCCACGGGAGTAGTTAGTGCATAGCTTCACATGGGTGTGTCCACCTGGGCGACAATGAATGATCGATGTGAAGATACAGTAGAGTGCACTAGCTCAACACCGGCTTTTCAATCTACCTTTTGACCCTGCCTGCCCAAACAAAAAACATTGGTATCCGAATGTGGCATTGCGTAAAATTCTCACACATGTCACACAAGCCATTTCCTGGTCAAAATTGAGACCAACTGTCAAGGAAAGTCAAATAGAACAAGTAGATATTCCTGAACAATCTGAGGCTTCCACGTCCAGCTCGGTGACAATACATGTTGCACATCTCTGCCACCCCAGACTCCGCGGGGGCATACTTGCGAGATCCCACTTGGAAGACATCCTCATCTGACACGAAGTAAGTGCGACGCATGTTGCCGTGGCGAGTGTCATGCTCTCCTGAATGCTCCCAAGGTAAGGTGCAATAGTAGCCACATGTAGGGCATTTCAGATTACAGTAGTGCACTAAGTTCTCAGTACTCGAATGTATGTGTTCGCCCTCATGTTGGCGACTCTTGGGCGGGACGACTTTGCAACAACCCTTGCGGACTCCGTTCTGCTCGGTTTCAATTGCATCGTAGTCGAAGGCATCGTGCTTGCCAGAGAACTTCTGCTTCTTGACCACGAGTTCCGAATATATTTCGCAGATTCCTGGTGCTTGACACTCATGCGGGCATTGGTGCGGCTGATCACACATGCACCCGTGGCCAGCAGAGTCTTTCGTATGAAAATGATCCTGCACGGAGCACATGAAAGTACAATTGGGAAAAGTGCACTTGTTCGGGCAAACGATGACATGGCACTCACACCGATCATGCATTGAGTCGTGGGGGAGCACACAAGGATGGGGGCAGCTGCTGAGGGCACACGGCTTCCCACAATAGTGCTTCATGGATCCGCAAAGATGTGGCTCGTCTGCTGAATGCCCAGGCTTCAGTACACAGCGCCCTGCACAATTTCCCAAAGTGTTGAGAGAGCAATCAGCGCCGCATGTGTGGCCCAAATCTCCACAATCGTGTTCGGCAGAATGCCCAGCGGGTTGCACACATGCTGAAGCAACACCTGTAGATTCACAGTAGCGGCAAAAGGCACGGCACTTGTGATCTGTACCACAGTCATGGGACTGCTCTCTGTGAACCACTGGGAGCGCACAAGGCAGGCGGCATGTTTCGCAGTTTTGCCCACAAAGACGCAATTTTTGTAAAAGCCTAGCAGGATGCTTGGTCACCAAAGCTGCTGATGGATTCCATGTTCGGGGCCATATCTATTCTTTTGCTGCTAGTTGTCCTAGGCAGTCTAATTAACTAGGCTCAACAGATCCCTCGGGGCACACAATGACTATCAACCACGACATACTTCACAACATTGCTGGAAAATGCAAAGCCTAGCCAGGACCGTCTTGGCGACCATCACCAAACGCTGCGCATCTCCTTCGCCAGCCACATGCTCCACGTTCGCTTCAAGCCAAGCAACGATGCGTTTTTGCCGGCGCCGCGCTAAAGCTTGCAATCCCCACGTCCAATCCTCAAGGAATGGGCCAAGCGAAACTCAATCCTACTGCTAGTCTCAAAGTTCGTTTCATGTGCAGCTATTTTTGACACAGAATCTTCCCTCTGTGTTTCCCAAGCTGCTCTTCAGAGTTGTCCTTCATGCGTGACGAGTAGCTGAGCATTTGGGCGCCACTTCCTTGAGCTTGCTGAGTAGGCCTGCCATGATATCAGAGGGCACATCAACCTCCAAGACGCCATCTTGGTCGTGAACGATCGCCAACTTTAAGCCCTCATCTGGCAAAGTTGAGAGGATTCGGCTCTCATCGCTGCCCATATCAGATTGGTCACCTTCATTTCCTTTGTCAAAGAAAGTCTTGTTGGTGCGCAAGTGCAGCAAAGGGATGGGGCCGTCCTGCATTCAACTTTGAAAAGAGTGGAGACTTGCTAACGGTAATATAGTTAGGTTAGGGCATGCCCATCCGCCCAATATTGAACAACCTGCCAACCCAACCCCAACACACAGAAAAATTCAAACAACCCATAACCGATAATCACAAAAAAAAATCAAATAATCCCCAAACCATGAATCAACAAAAATAATTCTGAAACAACTCATCAACAGACAATTCATAAACAAAAATTTCAATGAACCCATCAACCAATATCATTCTATAACATTTTTCAACAAGATAATCATCTCAATAATTATCTTGAACAAAAACCATCCAATAAAATTATTCCATGAACATACCAACAGAATTATTCAATAAACCAATCAACAGAAATCTTCAACAACCAATCCCACAAAAATTCAATCAACCCATAAACCAAAAATTATTCAAACAGATAATCAAAATATTAATTCCTAAAAATTATCTTCATTGTAAAGGGGCATGGTGTCCCTTGTAGAAAAATAGTATTTATCAAAACTTGTCCTTTCATTATGTTATGCTAATCTTTCTTTAAGTATAGTTTATAGTAAATATATTTATACTGGTAATTATCTACAACTGCAATTACAGCGGACACAGTAAGGAACAATATTATCTAATGTATGTGTCAGCGAATTATTTACCCTTTGAGCACTTAAATTACTACTTATATTCCCCTTATTTATATTCAAATAAAATCCACATCCACAGTAGTTACATTGGTTATTTATATTATCTATGAACCATTGGCTATTAACATATCCTTGCTTTGGGATTTTTCTCTTTGCGCTTCTATCTTGTATTTTGTAATTTTCATTTTTTCTCTCAAAATAGCTCATTATACATTGTTTATTTAAATCATCACTTTTATCAGTCTTGTATCTGAAAAACTTGACTCTATTTAAATCCCTTGCTCTTGTGATGCATGTATAAATCCATTCAGGGTAGTCTTTTACTGAAAAGTGATTATAATCAAATATAGTTATATCAGTATCCACTGATGCACCTTGCATTGAATGAGCTGTAGCGCACCATGCAAAAATAAAATTCTTTCTTACCTTCTCTATGGCTAATGTATTAACTGCTTCTGTCTTGACATTTTTCAGACTTAATTTATGCCTATCAACACCTACAATTTCATATTTAAAATTTACATTGAAATTTGCTTGAATAGTTTTAGTGAATTCTCTGCATATGAGGTATTCACCTACTTCATATTCATCTCTTGAATTTTCTAATTTCCTTATTTCCCTTGATACATTCTTGCATGTATCATTTAAATATGCAATGTTATTAGGTGATGCTGTGATGTCATCAGTGTATGAAAAATATTTTTCAATAATATTTTTTGTGGATAGTATTTTTCAAAAATGTCTCTTTTGATATTTGTGAGCTTATCCTTATCTTCTTGTGTATGCAATCTCTTGCATTCTTTCAGGACAATTTTATATTCAAAAATATTCTCAACAATTTTATTAGCATAGTGTTCATAGTCCTGTGTATTAGTCAGTTCTTGCACTGGTTTTAGTTGTTTAGCGTCACCTGTTGCAATAATAATTTTGTTGTGCTTATTCTCTTCGGTAAATTGCTTTATTTTCCAGTAAGTGCTTAAACTACTAAAATATACTTCATCAAATACTATGACATCATCATAACTATAATCATATGGTTCTAACTTTACATCACCAAAGCTAATACCAAAAAACTTATTAATTGTCATGGCATGACCTTCAAAGGATTGTAGAAGCCTATTAGTGGGACAAACAAAGACAACATTATAATTTCTTTCTACCATTCTTTGACAAATATAGCTCTTGCCTGTTCCTGCAAAAAGCCCTAAAATCATTACCGGATTGTTTTTAACAATATGTGTATCAATAATATCATCTGTATCATATTCATCTTTTATCATTAGTTTTTTGCATTCATACACTGGTATATCTACCTTATCATTCTCAACAATTTCATATTTTGTAGTTGGTAATTTTATGTCTTCTCCTTCTTTGCTTACTCTCCACCCTCCCACATCATCGTGAAAATCTAAAAGCCCCTTTGCTCTTTCTACATTGAATGTGTCAATTACAAATGCATCAGTCTTGACACTATGCACATGAACGTTATTTTTAATCAGTTTGTAGAAAGCTTGTTGCATTTTACAATTATGATGTTGCAATAATAGTTCTTTAATGTATTTAAACCCATTCTTTAATTCTGCCTTATCCTTCAAAATCAATATGTAGTAGTCATTACTTTTTCCTGTTAATTGCTCACCGTATTCATCCAACATCTCTACATCACTTAATCTGTTAAGTTTGCCACCGTATTCTGATTGAAATGCTAATGCTTTACTTAAATTTTTGAAAGCTAAACTCTTTTGAGAAGTAGAGCCTCCCTTTTCCAATAAACCAAAATTGACATTAGGAATGAGTTGTTTAACACCTTTATCTATTTCAAAATCATCACTGATAGTCATTGCATTCAATTCATCTACGGTAAGCTGATAATCAACTTTATGAATCCTTGATGGCTCTTTGTATGCAATGATTTTAATATGCCTTCCCATTTCCCCCATCCCCATCCCTTCCCACTTTTTGAACTTAAATGTGTGTGTGTGTATCTTTCTTAACAAAATCCTTCAAAAACACCCCATAAACTAAACACATTCTTTTGTTAAACATCATTTGAGTTTGTGCTGGTAAAGCGTATTCATCAATGAATTTATCAACATCTTCTGCACTCATAATTCTGAGTTTATCCTGCCTAATCTGTTCAATTCCCTTAGCTGCCCCTTCAGAAATACTGCCCCACAATATATCAACATAATATAAAGTCAAATCATGCAATTTTTCAATATCAATGCTCTCATCATACTGCTTCCATAAATCAAACTGTGTAAAAACTGGAATTTCATTTATGCTGACATATGCATGTTTAAATGCTTTGCTTACATCTAACTCAGTGCATCTATGTAAAGTAAGCTTTAGAAATCAACCCTGATGGAACAATAGTCCCTGCTTCCTTGAATATGTTCATATCAATATCATTGTAAAAGGATGTATGCAATGGATTAAATAAAGCTTTGTTAAAATTAAAGAATGCTACGTTCATATTATTATATGTTTTCTCATCATTAAGTGTGATACATCCATCACATGAATCTTTCAACAAATTTTGTGTTTTGATTACATACCTTACATTGTTAAAATCTAACTTAATGTTTGTTATAATCCCTGCTTGGTGTATGATTTCTGGTTCATAACCGCTATTGATTGAGTCAAAGAAGGCTTTTGTTAAACTGTTATCCTCCATAACCATGTTTACTTCTTTTTCATCCTCTCCAACTTCAATCTTAAGTATGTCATCAATATGTTTTATCATTTTAAATTTACATGGTTCTTCTTTCTCATTCATGTAGTAGTCAGTGGTTGCCTTGACTATTGGAATTTCGCATATTTGCTTTTGTTGGATGCGTTTAAGGTCATGGTTTAATACATAAATATGACTGTGCTTAACCATTGCGTAAAAAGTTTTATGATATGATGATTTCTTTTTGGTGGGTCATATTGATATATCAAATGGTTTAAAAGAAATGAATATTCTGACTTGGATATTGTATTCTTCAAAGACTTTTTGCATATCTGTGATTGATGCCCCCTTTTCATAAAAGTCTTTCTTATCAATCAGTTCTATTATTCTTTCAGCTGTTAGTCTTTTTTTAGTTCTTTCACTCATAAGTGTTTCACCATAAAAATCTGTCAATGCATTTACCCAACACATATTTTTTTGATAGTGTCCTTTCTGTATTGCTTCCTTAATGGTCGGTGCTTCCATTTGAATAGGGGTGTTAATATACCTATGATAGATACTAACATTTTCTGCATCAGTTAGGTTCTCTGTCATGATGTTGAAGTGCTCACCTTTTTTATTCACTAATTCTACCTTTCTAATTTTAATACATCCAAGGTCATCATAATGTGCTGTCAAATGCTTAATTGTGCTATCAAATTCCTCATCAGTGCTCATCAGTTCAATTACTTCTTTCCACTCTTTATCTTCATGTTCAACCCTTCCCCAATTCTCAAAATCTGTCCACCTAAAAATTATCTTACCTATCCATTCTTTTGAAAAATAAGGCGCTTCTACGGTGGCTGTTGTTATTTCAAAATCAACTGTGAAAAAATGAATGCCTTGATATGTGAAAGAGGGTTTTTGTTTAATATTGCTTTTTTCAAATCACCTTTGAAATATTCATATAGGATAAAATCTACAAAATAAGTTTTCTTTTCCTTCTTTTTCTTTGCTTCTGCCCTTCTTTCTTTCAGTGGTTTTGTGTCCTTCAATTTACTGATATTATCTTTATATTTTTGAAACGTTTTGTCCTAAACTTTTTTATTGGTGGAAGTTAAGCCTTCGATATAATTTTCTGCGGTTGCTACATTTGAAAGCTTCCTTTCAGTGTATAGTCTTATGATTTCATCAATTCTCTTTTTATTTGCTTGAGTGGTTTTGTCATTTATTTGTTTGCGTTTTAGCTTTTTCAGTTCCGAGATGTTTCTTTCAACAAACTTATTCATATAACAATGTATATATATATTAGGTAATATTTCTTTCAGTAGTTTTTCAAAGGAAATATTTTTAAAACTAAATATGTTTGAAAAACATAAACCTTACAATTAAGAATTTAATTGTAGGGATTATGGATTAGTCTTTTACAAATGTCTCAATACATCATCTTCAATTCTTCTTTTAATTTTGTCAATAGTTTTTTTTCATTATATATGTTATTGCCTATTGGTTCGTGAAACCACCTTCTCCAGTTTAATATTCTATAAAATGCCCATTTTAGTTTTGAAACATTCAAGTTGTCATTCAAGACAGCTTTTTGAACATCAATTTCTGTATAGTATAAGTCCTCTTCTTTAAACGCCTCATAGTATAAGCTTTTTATCATATTGATATATGTGTTTTCAACATCCTGAAAATCAAAAATGATATCTAATACATCAACAGCATCAGGAAAATTATTAATCAAAGTGAAAATGTAAATTTCTATGTCTTCATCAACATGTGGGTTTCTAATATCAATATCAACATCTCTATTGTTCATTTTGTCAATAGTATTTGATACATTAGAACAATTTTCACATCACTTACAAAACCCTGCTTAATCAAGGACTTCGTCTTACAACAATCTAAACATGTCTGAGACATAAACTTATTCTTAATGATATTCTTTGCGTCAATACCTTCTCTTTCTGTATCACTGTATTGACTGAATTCACTCTCACTATCACTCACCATTATATATGCAAAATATTTCTTTAAGTAGTTTTTTACAGGAAATATTTTTATTTTCAATTTCCTATCTTCAAACTTTCAGCAACACATGCCGCATTAATTTTCTGGGGTAGTCAGCCATTTTGATATAAGTTTGTCCTAATGATTTGGTAATCTCTTCTACTGTATATTCACCCTTCAAAAAATTGCTTGTCCGTTCCTTTTCTGTTATTGCCTTTTTTCTTATAATCTTTACTTTACTTCCCACAGTAATTTCAGGATATATTTTATCCTTCCTTGCCTTCATTGCTACATTAACTCTTGCTTTGAGTTCATTTTCTTTCTTCCTTGCCTCTTTTGGTGTCATATTGATTGCGGAATGCACCATTTTATCATTGTATGTAAGCATTATTTCTAAAATATAATCTGTCCATTGAATATTTATTTTACCTTGTTTTTCATCAGCTTCAATTCTCTTGAAAAGCATATCCTTAAAGGTTCTAATAAATCTTTCAGCAAAGGCGGGGTGATTTCTTGTTCTGTAAAGTTCTATGCCTTCTTCTTCAACATATTGCTTAAACTCACTACTGGCTATTGCTTTCTCATCATCTGTGTATATAATTTGTGGTTTCTCACCCATTTTTTGTATTGCCTCTTTTGTTCCTTTAATGACACTGCCTGTCTCTTTCCTCCTTACTGGAACTACCACAGCGTATTTCCTCAAAACATCAATGCAGACTAACCCACCTCTAAATCGTTGCTTAGCTTTTAAATCCTTCTTTGATATAAATAATATGTCAATTTGATATGTATAGTATAATTATTATGCGGAGCAACAAAAGAATTTATACCTCTTTGTTTCTTTTTTACTTCTACATTTTTTCTAAACCATTCCTTAACATCATTTAAAGTAATACTTGGTTCTTTTGCTTTAGCATCTTTATAAGTTGTGGGTACTGACCCAAAACCTGCCCTATCAAAATAGATATGTTTTTATTATCTCATCTTTATTAACATTTGCCATATTAATAAAGGTGATATTTATGTTTGAGATATTAATTTAATTTTCATCATCTTGTTGTTCTTTCATTCTTGGCACTAACATTCGAACAAAATCATAATGTTCATTAAGTCCATCAATATTACAAAAATGGAAAAAATGCTCGTTATATTTTGTTTTGTTATTGCTGTAATGATGTAAGAGATACACAATAATAGTAGGTAAAATTTGTTCAAATAAAATTATATCACATTCATATGTAATCAAAATGGATGATTTATTTAAAATAAAATCTTCAAAGGCATCATCTAAAAACAAATTGTTGTAGAATTCTTTTATAATTGAATAATTCCTTTTGTATTTTAATATTCTGCTTGTCATGTCTTTCAAATGTTTTATTGGTTTACTTGTTTCGGGGTAGTTTTGGAAAATATGTTTTAACTCCTCATATTCTGGAAACTTAAACAAATTAACTACCTTAAAAAAATGTTGTTGTTCAGGGTCAAGTGTTTTATATATAGGGTCATTTAATATAGCATTCATTTTAACGCAATCATCACAACCTAAATACTAACCAATATTTACACAATGCTCATTTAATAACATTTTGTCGAATACATTTGATTTAAGTTCCCAGTCCTACAGTTCTCACAGCACATACTCACCATATTTATATATATATATATATATTTCTTTAAATAGTTGTTACAAGAAGTATTTTTATAGTAAAATTTCTGAATATTTTTCTCAAAATTTCAGGTTCTGGGATTGGTATCCCCATTGGTGGGGGATTCCAATCCCCAGAGGTGGGGGATGGGCTTCAAAATGAGCAAAATATACAAAAAAAAATTTTAATTAAAACCTTGATATTTTAATTAATAACTTTTAATCTAATCAGTAGTCAATAATTTAAATTTGATGTTTTTATATTTTGTGGGTTTTGTTGCTTTTACTTCGGTATCTTTTATAGTGTCATAATCAATTTCCTTCAAATCAATTTCGCCATTTTCTACCATTTTATCTAACTTCTTCCTTCTGTGGTGTCTGATTGCACTTGCCCTTTTTGTTTCCATAAAGTCTTTTTCGTGTCTTCTTTTCTGGTAATATAGTCTGTTATACAATGCTAATTGTTCCTTAATTTCTTCTAATGTCATATCTTCGGGTTGTAAAGCCATATTATTATATAATACTATATAAAAATTTTCTTTAAATACTATTTTACAAAAAAAAAAAAGTTTCAAAAATCAAATATTATCATGATTGATTTTTGAAAGCATCCTTCAATTTTGTAAATAGAACTTATCTATATACATCTCTTGCATCTTTTATTATTTGCGATTTTCTGCTTTGGTTGCCCTTTGCTGATATGAAGTTTTTATACAAAGTGCTGAACCTGTTGTATTCTTCTTTGGTAATCATTCCCTTGTTATTTGCATTCACAATTTCTTCTCTTAATCTTTGAATTCCTATTTTGTAAGGTGGTAATGGTTTTTGAATTGTTTTTCTTCTGTTGTCTCCTTTTGGTTCTTCATCTTCATCATCTGCTTCCTCTCCCATTCCTAAACCTAAATCTGTTTTCTTGTTTCTCTTCTTTCTTGATGTTGTGTCTTCTGGTTCGCTTCCATCTCTTTTAGTTCCATCGCCTCTTTCCGTTCCTGCTTTGTGCATTTTTGGTCGTCGTGCTTTACCTCTTGGTTCTATTCTTGTTTCTGGTATAGCTCTTTTAGAACTTGAACTCACATCCATTATTTCTACAACGGGAATAGGTGCTTGGTTGCTTGATGCTGGTATTGTGGAATTTGCTATGGATGCTTGTCTTTCTTTGGATTTGGTTTGTTTGTCTTTTACTATTTTCTTTGCTCTGCTTTGTTTCATGTCAGTTTCATTTGTTTCATCTTCGGTAGCTATGTTAAAATTTGCTGGTCTTATTGGCACAAAACTTCTTGGTTTTGATAACGGTGGCATCATTGTTTCTTCTATGATTGATGGTTTGGTCTGTTTAAATACTTCTCCTCTATGGTTTACTGCTGTTTCTTCTTTTCTTTTCATTGATGTTTGCATTCTTTGTGCTAATTCTGTTCCGAGTTGTGATGCTTGTTGCAATCTTGTTGTTAGTGGTATTTGTGTTGGTGCTGGTGGTGCTGGTGTTGCGTTCCCTTCTTCATCAACTTGCATGGGCTGATTTGCTGAAAATATATTGGGTGCTTGTAATGGCATTTGTCTGGCTTTTTCTGCATGAAATGTTTTCCCTGCTGTTCTCACATTTTGTCTTAACAATATGTCGCCCATTTGTCTTAATAATAATCTTGCTTCTTCATCTTTTAAAGCCTCCATTTGCTCCACTCCATCAAAAAAACTTCCTTCATTTGAATTACGAAAGCATGTAGCATCTCTGTTTGGAAGCTTACCCACTAATGTTTTGTTTTCATCCAGTAAGCCTATTACTTCTTCATATGTCGGTCTCCTTCTTAATCCAATATTAGAAAAATTATTCACATTTTCTAATTTTGCTGTTGCCATGATATAATATTATTTAGATAATAATATTAATCATGCAAATCTTAAACTGCTAAATTGATTTCTTTCTCTCTGCAATTGTTCCAGACTATTGTATGGTAAATTATCTCTTTGAACTTGACTCATCATTCTATCAACTGAGTTCTGATAATTTACTCTGTCATTAGCTTGTCTTATGTCATTTTGATAAAGTATTAATTTTTCTCTTGTCTCGTTTCTGTCTAATTGTTCCTTCAACCATTTTACATAGGTAGTATCCTTATGTTTGAACAAACCGTGCATATCACTTTTTTTGTTGCTTTTGTTCATTTCCCTTCTATAGTTAAATTGCGTATTCTCCATCCCAAATTTTGCCAACAATCTTTTACTTCTTGAACATTTATATTATTGTATTAGAAAATAATATATTTGTTCTAATTCACTCAAAATTAGTCATAAACTAATGCACCATCACTTCTTAATTCTAAAATGGATTCACTAACTAAATGCACAAATATCTCATTGATTTGTTCAGTTGGTGCAAGTGCTCCCTCAGTCCCTTTGATTTTAAAAGTGATTAAGCTTCCCATTTTGTATTAGTTCCTGTAAAATTGACGGATGGCATTTTTTCAAACGAGATACCCAAACAGAATCTGTTTTCGCAATATTGCTTGTATGAAATATTTATTGAATTCTGGTCTGGATTGAATAGGTTCAAAGTTCGTCGTAAGAAATACCATGCTTCACTCAAACTTTCACATTCCTTTTCGGGATACTTTTTTGAAGATACTTGTAATTGACAACTCAATGCTCGGGTGCTGTCTGCAAAACCTTGCCCTACTTCTTAAGGGTTATTATCGGGGTCTCCTCCGTCATTAATTTCACTGTTAATCATGGGGTTATAAAAATAGTTCCATCGTTTATACAGATAATTAGATGGTCTGAAATATCCATATCTTGTTCCAATCTGTGGTGTGCGGTAAAGTGTGATAAATGCATGTGATAATTTTGAAGCAGACTTCACAATATTCATATTAATTTCTCCACCTCCACCATTGAATGTTTGAGTTATGGTGTGGTATTGTGGTATTACCATTTTAAGGCTTGTTGCTGATAGCAACGCAGATGTTATAGAATTATCCACGGTATTATCTAAATTTACTGTTTCTCCTCTCAAAAATACTTGTGTTATAACCCAGTCATCACCCGTTGCAGTATTTCCACCTTGAAAGTAGTAGCCTTGTCTGTCTGTTTCTGTTGTAGGGTTAGTTTGTGCATCACCTTGTGGAACAATAATTGGTTCGTTTCCATCTGATACTATTTGAAACTGTAATTCTAAAGGTGCTACTCGTAATGGCAGATAGTAGTTAGACTCCATCAATCCACAAAACATTTTATGAGCCAGTCTTACTTTTCCATTAGCCCCCGAAATTCCTGAAATAGTGTGTCTTGTTGGTCGGTAATCAATTCTACCCCATTCGTTGTGGTCGCCATTTGGATAATAATTTGTTCCAGTTCCTGCATCATTGATTTGCAAAAAGTTATCTAAGCCATTAGCGTATTTATGATAATCATCGTCCCAGCTTGGATTAGCGGAACTTTCAATGTCGTCCATTTGATTAACATCTTTACTTTTGAAACTCTTAAATAGCTCACAATGACGGTTGTACTCTACAATATCTTGAACAATCTGACCACTAACTGATGCGGTATAACGATAAAAGAAACTGTGTAACCCACCCAATGGTCGCAAAAACTTTGCCCTATCACCATTTCTATTTTCAATGGTTGCAAATAATCTGACTGAACTCAAATCTAAATATTGGTTTGCATCTCCTGAAATGTAAAATCTTATGTTCTTATTATCTTTGGGCGGATAAATTGAAGACCCTGAGGGAAACCAGTTTTGCTGACGCCTTTCTGTTACAAATTGGGCGGTTTGTGGAATTCCGAAATTTAACTCTGGGATGCCTTGAACATCCTCTGACTCGGCTATGATATTATCCATTACTTATATATGTTGGTATAGATTTTTATTTTCTGGATTTTATAATATTTTTTTGGTGAGCAATTAACTTAATGTTTTTTGAAGGTTTATTATACTCAACATTTTTTATAAGATTCTCTTCTACACTTTCTTCTACTAACTTTTTAATCTGTTCATATTCCTTCGCTGGTTCTTTTCTCGCCTTATCGGTTTTTCTGTAATTCCTATGGTTTTTGAATAAAAAAATCTGGTTGAACTGTTTGGTTGTTGTATATCCTTTTGTTCATCATCATTACTTTCATTTAGATTGTTCTTTTTACTTTCATTGGTCAAAAATTCTAGTATTTCATAGATATTGTTTATTTGCTTTTTCATTTCTTCTGTCCTTTCTTTAAGCATGTCAGTTTCGCTTTTTGATTGACAACATGTAAAGAGCATAAACTATATATAATAGTATAAATATATATATTTATTTATTTGATTATTGTTGTATAGGTGAATTAGGGTTAAATCCATTGCTTGTTGAAGTAGAAGGGCGGATATGCCACATGCCTTGACCTTCAAAAATTTTATAGGTGTGTGCAATAATAGGATTGAAATCACTAAAGTCTGAAGTTATCGAATACCCATCCAAAATACTTACAATGTCTCCGTGGTTTCTAAAATCCAATCTTTTAGGAATTTGTTTTCCTTTTCTTTTTGGTTTGATGGCTGGTGTTGCATAGGTGGTAGTTGCAAATCTGTTAGATTGTTCTTCATTGCTTTCTTTCACTACCGCACTTCCGAGGGAATGTGATACCAAACGTGTTATTTCTGGTGATTTCTTGAGTTCATTCATCACATCTTTATACTTTTCGGTGTTGTGTGCATTTCTGGTAGGTAACCTTAATAAATCATCTAAAATGTCTCTGTTTATACTTCCATCTTTTCCATCCGTTCCTGATATATAAAGTGTCTTGCCTGTCTTATATAATCCCGATGGGCTTCTGTATGCATTTGTCAATCCCTGTCTGTCTTCTGTTGCTTCTTTGTTGGCTATGTTCCTTTCTTCTTTATACAGTGTTGTATTTTGTCTGAATTGCTCATTAAGATTTCTTGCAAAGTTGTTCATC
>Ga0126342_10007326_pt1 | contig 19673 bp, 26 predicted proteins | sample Cyp1metagenome_FD_92528 | JGI IMG/M metagenome (GOLD analysis project Ga0126342, IMG submission 92528) | Coral microbial communities from Lord Howe Island, Old Settlement Bay, Australia - Cyphastrea 1 metagenome | ecosystem: Host-associated > Invertebrates > Cnidaria > Coral ... | reverse complement strand
TGTCGGATGCTACGCTCTAAGATTCTGTTTGTCTTGTCCCTAACCCTCAAACATGTTGGATGATACGCTGTAAGTTCTTGTCCTTAACGAACAAGAACCAGAACAAGAGCAAAAATCACAACCGCAAGAACAAGATCAAAAGCAACAACCACAACATCAACAACAGTAACAACAACAACAACAACAGCAGCAGCAGCAGCAACAGCAACAGCAACAGCAACAACAGCAACAGCAGCAACAGCAACAACAGCAACAACAAAATAAATAATTAAATATTTAAATAATTAAAAAATTGATGAATTAAATAATTAAACGACAAGAGCAAGAACAACAATAACAACATTAGCAACAATAACAAGAGCGAACACGAGAACAAGAGAAATAATAGCAAGTTCTTGGAAGATCTGGATGCTGCCCAAGAAGATCTTGTCCTGAACTCTCAAGCATTTTGTATGATTTTGGTTGCTATGGAGTAAGACTTTATCCTTAACATTCAATGATCTTGAGTGCTACGGTGTAAGATCGTGCCCTTGACATTCAATCATCTTGGACTCTACGCTCGAAGAGCTTGTCTTTAACTTTGAACATCTTGGATGATATGCCCTAAGACCTTGTCCTTGAATTACAAACATCTTGAATCTTGGATGCCACGCTGTAAGACCTTGCCCTTAATCTTCAAACACCTTTGATGCTACGGTGTCAGGTCTTGTCCTCAAGTTCCAAACATGTTTGATGCTACTCTGTAAGATCCTCTCCTTAACTTTCCAGCATCTTGGATGTTACGGTGTAAGATTCTGTGCTTAACTTTTAAACATGTTTGATGCTATGCTGAAAGGCTCTGTCCTTAACTTTCAATCATCTTGGATTGTACGGTGTAAGATCTTGTCCTTAACTCTCAACCATCTTGGATGACACCCTGTAAGACCTGTCCTTAACTTTCAATCATCTTGGGTGCTACGCTGTCAGGTCTTGTCCCTAACCTTCAAACATGTTGGATGATACGCTGCAAGTTCTCGTCCTTGCCGGACAAAACAAGAACCACAACAGAAAAAACAAGATTAAGATTCTGGTTAAGCTGGTTTTTTTCCTTCAACCAATCTGTTGATGGTCGACTTCAAAACTCCGCAGAGCCTGGTTTATAAAATTTGATATAGGTATGACGATGGAATTCGAACCTTCACCAGTTAAAATATTCCCTTTACATCAATGATTAAATGCTCAATAACCAAAGTTAAAAGTTATAACACACTCAAAGATGTTATGACCCGCGAAACGGCGACTTACAAACCACGCTTGTTACTCAGCTACTAAGGTAAAACATCATTAAACAACCCACAAAAATTACTAAACAGGTAGTCGTAAGTTCGCTGGCTGCAAGTGGGCGCTGGCCCTCAAACACAAACAATCTGGCCCTTTGTTTTTTTGTCCGAAACAGCTTTTATACCTATGTTTCAATCGGTGCGGGTAGCTGCTGGTGCATGGCTGCTAGCAATCTACGACAGACAATCTTGAAAAAAAAGTAGCTGCCAAGTGGCTGCCAAGTGGCTGCCAAGTGGCTGCCTGAGCAAGTGGCTGCAAGTGGCTGACATTTCGAAAATCAAAATGATGCACGTTTGCTCGTTCTCTGTTCAAACCGGGCAATTGGAGGTCGTATGGAAGGGGAGGTCGTATAGAAGGAAAGTGTTTGTACGTTCTAAAGGCCTTATGAGAGCAGAAACCTGATAGGGATATAGTGATATAGTACTGCCACCGAACATGCGAGAAACCTGAAGAGGTGCTCTGATGAATCCCTGTCACAAGATGAACATATACTGACATAGACAAACTGGTCACACAGAATGTACAACACTACACTTTACTTTACATATCACGCAGCACTTAGGAGTAGGGAAACTTAGGGAAATGCTTGGCCAAAGTGAGAGCCTTGAGGAAAGAAGTTCAAGACTCGTTCTGGTGATGTGGTGCGGCTGCGGGATCTCTTGGATGAAGCGGCCTCGCGCTCGGAGGCTGAATTGCGTGGCGTGGCCGTGTGTTGGCAATCTGGTAAAGATAACGATCAGATAACGATCAAGAATGGATCACATACCAGATATTGATACTTTAGACATCTTTAGACTTTTTAGAGATCGTTTAAAAAATTGAGAAATGAGAGCAAATCCCTGCGACAGGACCATGCTGAGTTGGGGTGATTTCTGGGTGCCCCTCCTTTTCCATCAACTTGGCCGAGGAAAACGGGCAGAAGCTGCGCAACGAGACATTGATACACAGAAGGAGGACGGCCAGGGGCTAATGTTGAAGATACTCTCGGCTACATGGTAAAGTATGGTGAACATCATGGCGAATAATTATAAATGAACATAATGTGTTCGAGACTCACGCAGAAGGCGAGTTTCAGTCAAGGGGCATCAAGGGGCCATAGGGATCCATAAGGGACCAACAAATGTAGATGTTTGATGATGTTTGTAGGATTTTTCGCCGTAAACTGTTTGAGCATGTGGCGATCTCTTTTTGTTGATAGCACTGGACAGCCAAATACAGCCAAGCTCGGCTGAAGGAGCAGCTGAAGAAAGATGCGGAGAGCATTGGAGTTGCAGCTGTGAAGTACTTCGACCTTCGCCAAAATCGTAACTCAGATTATAGGCACAGTGGAGATGGCTGGAGCATGGAGCGATTTGGACCAGGATTTGGGGGGAAATCAAAGAGCAAATGCCATGCCACTCATAGCGATGGCGATAACTGGAATTCTTTGTTCGAGCACCTGGGTTCGCAAAAACCCTTAGAAGTGGCTAGTAGCTCATTTGATTTCTGTCATAGTTGGCCGATGGTTCACAGATATTTTAGACATTGTTTAGACATGTGTAGACATTGATACCAGCAGAAAAGTGTCACAGCATGTCACAGCACAGCAATGACTCTGACACCAAAGCCTCTCGTGAAGTTTCCTCGATTTCACATTGACCTCGCAGGTTCTCTTACGACCAGATGCTGGATCCCAAGGGCAATACTGCCGTTTACGTCCTGTATGCGTATGCACGCATAGCTGGTGTGCTGCGACGTGCCGAGCACGATGTTTCATCCTTGAGCTCGTCAGACTTGGTTTTGACAGAGCCCAGTGACACTTGGCGCCAGGAACGATCCAGAACGCCACAAATCGTTTCAAGCCAACAGAACTTTCACCCATATTGGTTTGTGCTAGGAACATGCCTTTTGTATCCTTTTGTAAACTTTGTAATTATGTACATTCTGCTGGCAACAAGTATCCCATAGGAACGGCAAGTTTGTTAGTTGTCGTCCAAAACTTTCTTACTATGTGTTGGTAAGTGTCCTGTTTTGGATCTTCAACATCACCATTGGATGGTTGGTAGGGATGTATCCCCAGAATCGGGTGACGCTTAAGTGGGTTTGCTTGAAAATATGGCTTGAAAATATGGTAAAGAGATGTAAAGAGGTTATTATATAATGATATATATATACATATATAATTGCATATATAATTATATATGTATACATAGATATTGATGGATATTGATGGACCAGAACTTGCGGCTCTCGTCTCGTCGTTTCCCAGGAGAGGGCCCTGGCCTTGCGCTTGATGCGGCTGCCAGAGGTTTTGACCCAGCTGGAGGATGACCTGTTGCCCAGTCGGCTTATTGCAGCTTGGAGCTGACGATGACAGGGCCGATAGCCTAGGGTTGGGGATGCTATTAGGGATGCTATGGGATGCTATGGGGCCTGATGGGCTTTTGGGTAACCGTGGGGAACTCCGAACTGTTAGACCTAAATTGGCAGTGTTTGGCTTCGATTCCTAGCCCAGTCTAAGGTGACGGGGTCAAGATAGCAAGAATTCAGCAGGAGAGGTCACGACCCTGTTATAAAGGGCCTCGGATGGCCAAGGATCATATCTATGGCCTGGCTACAGATTTCACCACCTTCTACACCGAATGTTTCGTGATTGGCTCAGAGCAAGAGAAGAGCAGATTGGTACTACTGGAGGTGTGCGAGCTGCCCATTGCGGCTGGAATGTGTTTGACAACATATTATGGTGATTTAAAAGCCTTGGTTCCTACATTTAATGGGTTTAGCCTGTGCAGTATAGTATGATTAATTCCATGCGCTTGTTGAATGCTAAATCGGCGAAATACATCGAAATACACTGTGACTTTGAAAGTGTCGATTTTCAAGATGTCCACGTCATTTGTACGATATGAGCGTCCCGGGTGACCATGAGGCTGTCCGGGGACATGAGTGCAGCCCGTGCAGCCCGTGCAGCCCCGCAGGTGGTGCGGCGACAATTGGCGCAATGCCTGGGTTTCTTACGGATCCAGCCCTTTGAGCAGCTCTGAAGTCGCGCCATGGCGGGCCCCAAGTTTACCCATGCGATGGTGATATGATGAGTTTCACATAGCTTCACATAGTTTCATCATATTTAGAAGATGGCTGAACAATGTTGAACAGGTGAATATTGTGCTGGCAGTTGGAGAATCGATTGTTGTCAAGTTCTTAATTCTTATATGTTTACCTGGCTATTGCATGGCGAGCATCACCGTCGGAAGACGGATGAAGCAAGATGGGTGAAACACTGCATGCGCAAAGTAGTATTGATCGATTTTCGGCCAGTTTTCGAAGTGCAAACCACCTTCTACATCTACAGTTATGACTTGAGTCAGCTCGTGATGGGAAGATGTCATGCGAGCGCTACCGATTTTCGGAGAGGGAAAAAGTCGCAGCAATGGGGCCGTTGCATGCCGTTGCCACAGACAAAGTGGAGATTCCAATCTCTTGCCCTTCGAGAAGACCAACCCAAGACAAGAGAAAGTTTGTGCAAATCTCCCATTCAATTAATTTTGTGGGATCTTTTGGGACAATCATCCAGCTTTTTTCAGGGTGCCAGCTGAACACTCTAAGGCGAGCCCTTCGTTTGCTGCTCAGGGAATTGCGGCTCAATGACTTGCAGCTGCAGGATGGGAGCGCCGGAACAGCTCAGCTGATGGTGGTGGAGTGCCAACATGGCTCAAAATGTCAAAGAGTTTCACTGCAAAGGCTGCAGTTTTTCACCTGTCAAAATTTGACTTCGTCAAACAGATTAAGCCCTTGCACAAGATGGCTGGGTTCCCAGACCTGTATTGAAATGTCTGAACGAGTTTCACGAGGTTGAGTGCTGCTGAGGTACTGCTCTTATGTCAAGCTCTCCACTGGCTCAATCTGGCTCGTCGTGGGCACGAACCTTGGGAGAGTTGCATGTTGTATCTTCGCGCCGGCCGATTGATTCAATGTTCTTTATAATATACATGTTCTTCGCTTGTTTCTCATTTCATCAAACGGCCAGAAGGCCATCTCAGAGCATCTCCATGTTCTTCCCCACACAACAAAGTTGCTCAGTTGTTCCATCATAAAGACCAAGAAAATCACGAAACTCCTTCCTAGTGGCGCATCATTTCGCAGCTTTGGGGCTCGAGTTTTTTCTGTTTTTTTCACCCTGTGGGATCCATTTCCGATGGCCTTGACCTTTGTGACTCCCAATGGCGCTGGCCAGCTGACGCAAATGCCTCGGCTGGCCAATCAGGGCTTGAGTCACCCAATGGCAAGATCTGAGCCCGCGCATTTTTGGAACTCAGCGCCTTGGATTTCAGCAGCAATGCAGCAGCAGTTTCGATTTCTCTTCAACAGCCAGTGGTGATTCGTAATGATCCCCGGCTTTTGGCGGGATTCACTGGGGGATTGCACTTTTGGTCGATCATGTTGATGTAAGTTGCCGAACTCCTCTTTCCTTTTGCAAGTTCCGTCAAGTTCCCCTTTTCTGCCATATGAGGTGTCACGACTCGGAGGACTTGTGGCGGTTTTGGCGTGCGTTCCAAGGAAATCTCTTCACTCCCGCCGTGAAAGCAAGCGTCAGCGTGCCGTGCAGCTAGCTGCATCAGAAGACACTGAAGGACTTTTGGTTGGGATGGTTTGCATTCTTGAAGTTCAGAAACCATTTGCAAGTTGTTCTTTGTAAGACTACTGTGTATGCTTTTGGGTTTTTCTCGGTGAAGCTGCATCAATCACAAAAACAATGAACCAGGAGCTGACACCTCTGAGTCAGATCTCGGTACCTTTCCTAAGTGTTGGAGGGTTGGGCTGTGGTGAGCTGTCAAGAAGTCATTGTGATGCGTTGAACTGGTAGAATCTTGTACCCTCTGGTAAACTAACATAGCTATGGAAAATCACCATTTATAGTGGATTTTCCCATTAAAAATGGTGATTTCCCATGGTTATGTTAGTTTACCAGAGGGTAGATGTGGACAATTTGGTTGTCACAGAAATTCTGGCTGGAGTACTGCTCGAGAAGCGTAATGTGTGATGTCGCCTTTATCAATGCCGTTCCTTCAGATTGGATCAAGCCCATCAAAACAGTAGCATTGGCTCATGGAGCCCGGACTAATGCTTGCTACAATGCCAACAACACTTTACACAGCACATCTCCATTGTATACGCTTTGACACTCCCTTATCCTGATTGGAAATGATGGGACAAGATTGGATATGATGTGAATGGTGAGGCAGCATACACAAATCGAAACTGTGAATGTGCTGGGGCTTGACATAAGGCTGCACGCCGGGACTGTAAAGCATCATAAAGCATCATCAACCGGGCAGCGGTTGACAAGGCTTGGACTTCAGCAAACTGCGAAGTCTTTTGGAACAGCAGGACTTCAAAGCCGCTGATGCGGAAACCAGAAGTTCCTTTGCAGCGCTATAGGATGTGTTTTCAGGTTTTGCATAAGTGTGATAAAGGGAGGCGTTCATGCCTGCAGAGTCCTTCGTTTTTTTTTCTCTCAGAATTCACACTCACAGAAGACTTGGAGGACCAGCCATTTGCTTGTCCAAACTCTCCATTTGTCGCAACATGTCAGAACCATTCACCAAGATCCGCTTGTCCAAAGCTGTATGAAGTATTATGAGGATTTATGAGGTAAGTTGGCAGCCCACTGCCTGAAGACTAAATTCATGACTATTCCATTGTTAGCGTCCAGGTTTGCTGATCAAGATGGCCGGCGATGAGGCTGTGAAGCGGGGATGGGTCTACTTTGCAGAGGTGCCCTGGGGCCCTGGGTTGCCGAGTTGCCGTGAGGTCAAGCCCCGGGTTTGCAAGGGTCGCTTTGCCCAATCCCAAGAGTGCTGATGGCTAAAGTCGGCTAAAGGGCCTACAATGAATTTGCCGCTAAGTTCTTTGGATGGCAACCTGATTTTTGAGACTTTTGGGATGTTTGAAGCCGCTATATATATATGATTTATCTACAAGTCTTTGCCGTTTGTCTTGGTGCACTTGCTTTCTCATCCATTCAGGCGTTGGTATTTGTCTCAGATGTGCATCACCTTTGGATGGATGTTTGATGTCGTTTGGAGCACTTGGTTGAGGTATTGCATGAGACATGTCAACAGCCTGCAAGATAGGATAAGATTGGCAGGTGAAGACAATGCCGGAAAAGGACATGGACACTCTCGAGACCCTGTGGCAACAGAACAGCAACGGAAGGTTTGGATTTGTCCAGCAGCGCAAGATTTGGCGAAAAGTGCGCGGACAGTTCGACAAGTTTGCAGAGGAGGTGTCCTGGTTCACGGCTACTTGGGTCTGCATTATTTGTTGATGGCCAGGCGGGATTCTACTATCAGATCTATCAGGATATACTGGTTTGAAATGGTTTGAATATGTTGAACATGGATTATATAATTGACATGATACCTTGCAGAAATCTTCCTTTTGACCAACCAGTAGGAGGGTTTCAGATCTTTCTGCCACCGCCATGTCCCAGGATACTTGGAAGAATCGGAATTGGCCCGATGAGTTCATCTACAATGTGGAAGCTCCGGTTGGGCATTTGCCATTGACCAACTGCATTCGTGGTGCACAGGTCCTTGGTGGGAAAGCAGCATTGCTCCGGGTTGGCTATTGAATCATCTTGAAATATCTTGAATCGAATCGCATGGATTGCTGTAACTTGTTGTGATTGGAAGTTAGGACCTGTCGGACATGTTGCTTTACTCCAGCCTGTTCCTAGGATGTCCTAGCTTGTAGCATTTGTGGCCTTTGTTTGATCTTTGCCCTTTTGAAAAGCCAGGTTCTGGAGGAACTGCTAAATCACCCGGCGATCCAGAACAAAAAGGCTGCGGCCATCAAAAAATCGAAGCCAGCAACCAGTGAGTCTGGTGATGAGAAGCCTGGCCGACGTTCAGCCCTTTCAATGCTGGCACAAGGCCCCACTGCGACAAAGTCGCCACCTCGAGCCATCCTCGCAGGGGGACAGGCTCCCCGTCTCCCAGTCGCCAGGGAGGCCGGACGTTTTTAAGACAAAGGAACATGAAGAAAAAAATTGGCCACGGAGAGATGGCCTCAACTGTTGCACTGTCGGTTGTATGCTTCGGCCGCTTGTTGCTCGGTGGGAGGTATCAGTCCAAGTAAATCCTGCAATCCAGCATCAGAATATATCAGAATCATCAGCATGGTCCAGCCATCAAAGCAAAACAAGTATGAGATATCACATGTCGCGTGGCAGCTGCTGTGGGTATGGGCCCAGCTAAGGGCGGCCCATGTGGAAGTACTTGAGCTGGAAGGGCCGGGCGCCCCAGAGGAGTCTAGACCTATTTGCAGGAAATGCATAGTGAAGCGCGCGGCATTGTTTAGGCGGAAATTTGCGTGCCGGAATCAGGCTCACACGCTGGGGCTGGGCTTTGCTTCATGACTGATGTTGAATATATTTGGATATGTTTTTAATGTGTTCTTATCAGGGTCCCGCAATCTGATTCGTTGCTTCTGACGGTCCTTGTGTTAAGGAATCATCTCACACATGAAGGGGCCCGGACCTCAATCTGTAACACATGTGCGAAGCTAGCTGGGTAGGCTGACAATGACAAGGAATACCAGTGAAATCGTAGAAATGATGCCTCTTCACTGTGTCGCACATGTCCCTTTTTGCAGACAAATCCATGCTATCCGGCGTTAGATGACGTAAGTCAAAATATGTATTATTGGGGAACATCGATTCCAGTGACCTTCAGCCTCAGTCTCGCGATGAGTCTCTCTAGCTGCACCGATTTCATACTCCAGTTCAGTAAGGATTGATCCAAGGATATCCCATTCCAGCACCGGCATTGCCAAGGTGGTTGCTCTGAACCTGACACCGCTCAGGCGTTTGAGCCTGCATGGCGCCCCAGAGGCTTCGGATGTCGGAAGAACGCAGCAAGGCTGCCGGGTCTTGTTCGCATGTTCTTCTTTCTCGTGTTTGCATGCTTTCTGGGATTGGAGGACTTGATAGATCTTGATAGTAACTTGATAGGGATTGCTTGTTTTGGCAGGCGACATGGCGCGATAGCATGCGATTCTTGGTCAGTTCGTTGTAGCATTTTGCCATGCCATGCAGACCCTTGCAGCAAAGGTCCAGGAACAAACTGCGACCAGTTGGCTGGGCTCCCCAGGCTCCCCGGGCTCCCCAGAGTTAGATCATGTTGGATCCCACATGCGGCTGGAATTTTGCACCTGAGCTTCCTGCAGTAGCCTTGCGATATGAAATCCAAAAGTGGGTAAGAATTTAGGTAAGAATGTAACAAATGAAAACAATCCATGCCCTGCTTAATGGTAGGATGTTTGAGGAAGTTGTTCCGTTGTCATGGATTGCTCACTTCACGCACTTATATCACAACTTCGGGTCTTAGTAGGCATTTGACTGAAGAATATATATATGCTTCAGAAGGTGAAAAGCAGAGTTCCGGTCTGCATTGCTTTAAGAGCCCTCAGGCATCTCATAAGTTTCCGTTAGAACTCCCCACACAAAAGTATTTGTGGCACAGAAACACGATCCCACTGCTTCTGGTTGGTGAGAGGTCCATACTTCCACTGCCGTTTCACCTCAAGCAGAGTTTCACCGCAACACCGACTTACGTAATTATTTTCTCCGAAGTCCAGATCCCAGGATGCGGCAAGGAACTATATATGAGGCATTGATTGTGAGGCTGAATCCTTGTTGCTCGTAGGGTGGGCACAATGTAAGGGACCTGTACAAGTGAATTTGATTCAAAGGAAGTACATGAAAGCCCGTCACAAGATGTTGATTTGTGCGACAACATGGATGTGAATCAATGATGCTGGACGCATACAGGTGACTCCCATATACCACCAAAAATTGCGATTCTTATGACTTACGACATGTCTGAGTCTAGGTATTCTCCACAACATAATCCCTTTCACAGGGCGAATCAGGTTGGCTGTGAGAGCCGTTTTCCTCATAGCCCTAAGGGTTCCCATGGCTTTGCTTGCCTCGCCAGCACCTTGCCATGGCTCCAAAAGCAGGCTGAGGGTTGATAGTGTCATTGGCCAACTTGTTGCACCGTAGCTATCACACAGAGACTAAACCATGTTGCAACCCAGATTCCTCACTTGTGCCCTGAATTCTGGGGGCTAGACCCAGTAATATCCTGTGATTATGTACTTGGCGTTCTGCTAGATGTGACCCCCAGAGCATCCTGCGACAATGGAGCCAAACGCCAAAAACGCCTCTCCGCTTTGCGAGGCAGGAGCCCCAATGAATCGCCCAAAGTGGCACAGGCGTTTCGGGTATGGATGCTGTCAGGGACTTTGTGGGGCAAAATTAATTATAAGGCCCAAAAACCCTACGTTTGGCCGATGTCGGCGGTATCAGATTTGACAGATTCTGCATGATTCTGCATTCAGCACCGTGGAAGGACTCCAAAGTGACCTGGACATGGCGAGAGCACCTCGACAGAAGCAGGTATGGCTTGACATCAGGGGCCAAGGCACAATGAAGTCAATCATTGAAGCCACACCCAAGCACACCCAACGCTTTAATATGCTTTAATCATTGCTATGGGAGGATGATGGAGGCTTCATTTTGGCATCAATGGGTTTCAGATGGTTTCGGTCAGTCACACCAATGTTCAGTTTCACAGATTGACTGCAAGCATCCCCTCTTGAGTGGCCATGGCCCCCCAAGAAGCGCGGCCAACGGTTCTTATCGACTTCTTCCCACCGCCTTAGGAGGCCTTTCAAGCCACCAAAGCGGAGCGCAGGACAGGGCAGAGGCTTTGCAGCTTTTGCCCTCGGCCAAATCGCTGACAAAAAGAACGGTCGGGGTTGTCGATTTCGCTCAATAATGGAGTGTGTAGCCATCAAATGTCCCAGTCTGTAGCTAAAGAAGACATCCCACCTCTCAAGCCAAGGGATACCGAATTGTGTGAGGAGATGAAGCGCCCAGCCAAAATCAAGGCGACAATCAGTTTGGTTTGACCATTCGGGTGGAGGGTCGGTGCGACAACTCATTGAAGCTGGTGGATTCATCATTTGGAGAAACAGAGAAAACTGCCGGAACAAACATATGATGGGCAATCATTGTCAGCATCAAAAAGACCCATGTGGTGCATGCTGCCCCGCCTTGCTCATAGAAAGCGTCAGATTGCACCGCAAGGTGCTGAGACGCAGGACGTCAAAGACGAGCAACCTGCAGGAGGCCCCCCCGACATTTGCCCCATTTAACACATTTGTGCTGGAAGTATATCCGTGCACTTCCTGCCTAGCAAGCATACTATGTCAAGTGTTTTCCAAGTCTGTCTCCAGAAGACAATCTTGAGACTTCTTTCATGATGCTTGAATCTTGCATTGTCGTTTGGAAGACAAACTGCTGTGAAAGATATTGTTCGGAGTTCTCGTGCAAGACATGTCTTGGTGCCAGACCCTAGCTCACCCCAGCTCGGGCATCTCCAGTGAAATCATCAATTCTGTGAAGCACGCCATGAGGAAGCCAGCAGCCGACTCCACGCAAAAAACCGTGGACGGGCACCAAGTGCGAGGGGCAGAGGAGGACGGCCGGAAATGGGAGGTAATTGAGGAATAAGCAATCAATCCGTGCCCAGTAGTGGGATGTAGGCTCTGCAGACCAGACAGAATTTTGACTTGGTTCACTTGAGCATACTTGAGCCATCTTAAGAATTTTAAGCCGTTTTAAGCCTGCGGGTGTCGTTGAAAGCTGTTGCCAGCAATTTTCGCCTCAAGAGCGGCACCAATTTTCCAACCTGAGCCATGCTGGGCATCAAGTACAATGTCTTCAGGAAGGCTCAAAGCTTTCCATTGCTGCGTTATTGGTATCGCCGAGCGGTGCGCTTCGACGAGCGCTCTGGGCTGCTCACAGCAGGACTTCCCTTAACGGTGACTTTGGTCTGACTTCAGATTCATATGCGGTGAAGGCATCTGTTGATTTCCTTCAAGAATTTCCTGCACGACCATCAACTGCAAAAGAGAAAACTTTCTAAAGATAGCAATTGATAGCATGTCTTTAGGAGAAACCGGATTAGATGGCACAACAACACATAGTCTGCATGCCATGGCCACTCCCAAGGGGACTTTCAGTGGCATCCTTTCAAGTCTGCAATTACTGTAAGTGGGATTCTGCGCGTGAAATGTCTGCGTATGACGCGAAAAAATCACGACCAAAAATATGGTCAATCCTGGCAATTGTGTCCGTCTTATTTGCATCAACAGCAAGGTGACACTTTTCGCAGCCATCACTGTGACTACAATAATTTTGGATCGGCAATTGGAAATGAGAGATCCTGGGCTTGCAAGTCTGATGGGTGGGTGAAACACAGGCTGGTTTGCGAATCGGTTTGCAAATCGGTTTGCAGCCCGTTTTGCGTTTTTCGCGTTTCTCTCCTTTTTTGCAAGTCACTTCTTTCTGTGTCGCAGTTTGTGAAGTCGTTGCCGGAAATGTGCACCAAATGTAGCCCTTTGAGAGGTCCGCTGCCTTTGCCTACCTACACCCAAGCAATGAGCAGCTGTAGAAATTCAGAATCACCAGTCAGGACATGCGAGCTCGTTCAATCAGCAGAAGAGAAGCAACTTTGGAAGAGGAGCATCGAGCAATGCGAGAGTTCCTCAAGGGTACAGAAGATGAGCAGCTTAATTGAAGACATTGACACTTTTCTAGTTGCATCCTCCGTCCGTTTTGAAGATGTTGCTCGTGTTTGGACACTAAACCGCCCAAAGAAAAATAGAGACAAAAAGGCTTCGGAGCCGCATTTGTAACTTCTTGATTTGCAAAGTGTGAAGCACTGCAAGACAACAAGTGTCCAGGCCAAGCTAAGGTCCAACATTCGAGAACCACGAAGCTTACAAAATAAAAGCCAGGTCAAGTTCAATTGTTGGCAACGGTCAGTACTGAAAGCGCCACAAAATAGCACATATTATATCACATTCATCATCCCGCATCCTTCTATTTGTTAGTGTTGACCAGCTTGTTCATGTTTGTGTTGGTACCTGTGTCTTGCAGCCCTGAGGTATGAGATGAAGCAGATTCCTGACACCTACCGAATTGGCCGGTGATGTTGTTGCCACCGGACCATGGACATCAGACGAGGGCAAGCCTGGGCTGCTCCGATGGCTTTGTACAGCCACTCGACTGTGGATGGTTTTGGCAGCTGTTCTGAGCTGTACCGTTCCCGTTTCACCTGGATCAATGCAGATGGAAGAAAGATAAACTTGCCGCACCAGTGACTAGAGCTGGGGCATGCTGGGGCCGCAAGAGATGTCGATATCAATCGCATTCTAGCCGCTAGCCGTTGATGTAAAAGGATGGCAAGGAAGATCCATTCCTTTGGAGAATTTGCTGTAGCGACCTGAGACAGCCTCACCACAAATCATGGTTCGATATGGTTCGGATATTTGGGGAACTATCGGAAAATGATGGAAAATGCGGTTCATCATGTTTCATCAGGTTTGAGATGTGTTATGTTATCGATCGCCTAGATATGTTGGTACGAGGATGTACGAGGACTTGTGGACCATATCCGTTCTGGGTGGCCATTGGACACAAAACTACCACAATTAGCACAGCACGGGACAGTTGTGCCAAATTGAAGGATCAAAGACGTCCGGCAGCAAATGGAGCAAATGGAGACGGCGAGAGCTTCACCGAGCAAGGTAAGGGAAGTGGAAACTGAGACCTGTCCATGTTGAATCAGTTCAAGGTCGCTGTTCCATTCAAGATTGCTTTCCCCCTCTTGCTAGATGTCAAGGTTTCCCAGCAAGCTCAACAGGCACCCCCAACACATTTCTAGAAAGTGGACAGGACCTTTGGCAATCAGGAATGCAAAGTCCCCTTTTTTGGGAATCCCCTGAGAGTCCCTTTTGGCTTTTGGGAATCCGCTGACGAGCTCCGCAATAACTGCGGAGGGAAGAAGATGTTTCTTAATGTTTTTTATTGCTAGACAGGCATCCATGGAGTTGGTACACTGCTGCACTTTGGCCACTGCCATGTCAGGCTCAAACGTGTCGCTCCTCCTCGCCAGGAGGGAACGAGGCAGGGCACGGCAAAATGGGAACACAGCAACAACTTGCCAGAAAAATGAGACTTGCGCGTTTGGCCAGCCTGCAAAAATCAAAACAAGTATCAGAAAAATGTTATTTGTAGACATTTGTAGGCTAATAGGGGCAGAAAAGACTTGATTTCAAGAGTAGCGTCAAAGAAGTCACCGCGTCGACAGATGCATTGGAGGTACAAGATGGCAAACCTGCCTGGTTCTAGCCTCAAGCTTTGGCAGAAGTCAATCAAGCCTGCACTTAAGCCACAGGGAAATGGCATGCCATGACAGTACCCAGCCAGACCGTCACAACTTGCCACGCCTCCCTGCCTGGGGCTTCCCTTTTACAGTGGCATACAGTGGCTACAGGATGCGGGTTTCACTGTTCCTGTCCACCGACCAAAACGGCTCAACTCACCTTGTTCTAAAGTGTTTACATTACCCGTAGCAACGTGGCATCAGAATTGGTTTAATGGTCGCGGAGAACGATGTAGTGATGTGGCAGATTTTACTTGCCCCCCTGCGTTGGTTGCCCTTTTTGCCCTCTTCTTGTTCCGCTGGACCTTTTGGCCCAGCTGCACCATGGACTGCAGATGCCAACTTTGCTGATTCCCTTGCGCCAAGGCAACGACTTCATGATGACCACAAAGAAAGGCAAACGAGTCAGGCATGCTGGGCACATGTCCGCAATGCAGCCTTTCCCACGCAAACCCAAATCATCACACGTTTCATGTGCAGCGTGGTCGAGGACCATATCTCCTTTTTTGAGGGGGGTGTGAAGGAACTGATCCTATATTGATTTGAAGTGAAGGTGATATCGTTATATACGGTAGTGACATGTAGGTAGCTAGAGGGAACAAACCGCATGCACTGCGATATGTTCTTTGAAAAGTGAGCTGTGCTGTGATGTGAAGTCAGCAAGTGCTTTCAGCATCTTTCAGCCTTTTGCCATTTCTGACTGCTGTCGTTGAAATCGCTGTAGAATGCTGTAGCATGTACGGCTTGTGGAATTCCATGGAATTCCCAATTCATCCCAATCCGATATAGTGAGAACATCGACAGAGCAAACGACATTTGTGGATTTCTTACAGTGGGGGATCCCTCAAGACATCCACAAAGATTTGTTGATTTCAGTAGCAAAGACATTTGCGTCGGGCAAAATTCAAACCCAGGGGGGGGGCCAGATTCGCTTGGTTGTTTTTTGCATGGTTTGCATGGACCATTTGACTGTTGGGTTAACCATCCAATTATATCCCATTATTATCCATTATTCAGATTATTAAGTTAACAGAAGTTAACAGAAGTTAAGCATCAGCCATCCAATGTCAATGACATTGGGGATATTTCTGAATGTTGCGGCGTTGTGCCGGTTGCGGTGACCAGGCACAGCGTCAAAAAGAGCGTCGACAGGCTTCAGAGCTGGAGGACGGAGCGAAGGGATGCGAAGGGATCCACCAGCGCTTCGGTAACCGCTATGGAAAATGGCCACGTTGACTAGGGAAATAGATAGATGTAAATAGATGTAAAATGATGTAAATAGCTATATATATATATATACTTTATAATATATATTTGTATATATATATATATATCACTCTCTCTATATATATTATATGAAATGTCCAGAGTGTGCCGAGAACTTAGGCAATTGTTTATGGACACCCACTATATTGGTACTAGATCATTTCCCGACCGGAAAAGCCGTGGGGTTTCCAGATGTTAAATCACTGGAGGGATTTGGAGGGTGTAGTCCGTGTAGTTAGTCTTCTAAATTTGCTCTACCTGCAACATATGCTGAAAGAACATTAGATGGACATTGTTGACCTCTGGAAGATGATTTTCCATCTGATATTGCGTGTTAGAACCATTTCCCTGTTTCACGTGGATGCAAAGGGCAGGTGTGGGATTTGGAAGTGGAAGATCATGGAAGACGCAGCATTTTTCCAGAAAATTGCTTCACTAATATGGAGGTTTCCTAAAATGGGGGGTTCCCCCAAGTCATCCATTATCATTAATTTTAATAGGATGTTCAATTGTACCTAAACCATCCCGCATCATCCAGCTATCGGGGATCCCCCATTTTAGGAAACCTCTCTGGAGAACCTGGTAGGCGCAGATGCTGCTGCAGCAGGTCATGTAGCTAGGCTGCACCTGATCCAAGGCCAATAAATCACGATATGTGTATATGATATATAATATATATATATATATTAATATATATATATTAATATATATATATTATTATTATAGTTATATGTAGATAGATAAATAGATATGGATATAGATATAGATATAGAATGATATGGACGGGCATGCAAAGCAGCACAGATATGTGCATACAATGCTGCCCATGTTTACTTGCAGAATGAATCGGCCCAACCGCTGACGTTGTGCCATGGTTCTTCAAGACCACTGAGGCGGCGAGAGCGGTTGCCTGCAGAACAGATTGAGGAGATCACAAAAAGACTCTACTCCGATGGACTGGAGCGTCTTGTCGAAAGACTGGAGTGGCGAAACTGGATATATTATATTTACATATATTTACATAGTATATTTGGATATCAGCGGCTCCGACTGAGTGTACTGGAATTCCTTGAAGGCCGAAGCTAAGCACACAGAGTGGCACTAGCCCGGAATAGAGTTCTATCCTTGTCACCCAAGGAAACAGAAGCAACAGAAAGAGCAGGCAATGAAGGATCATGACAGATACTGGGCGAAGTTACTCGGCCCAACGGTTGCTGTCAGTGTTGCGTGGGGTTGGGGCTCAAGAAAGTGTATTCGCACATGAATAGTGCCAGCTGTGCAGTTTTCTTGGATTTCCTCAAGCATTATCGATATCGCGCCCACTTCACCCAGTTGTGCAGGTTTTTTGGCGGCAAGGCAACCAGTGACCAGGTCTCTTCAGTTTTTCGTGGTGTCACACTATATGCAGCTTGGCAAAGCACAGGGTCCAGGACTTTGCTGTTTCGGCTCGGGGCAATCTGTGGGAGACTTGGGGGTGCATCAAAAAGGGAACCGCTAGTAGCCGCTCGAATCCACCATGTTGATGCTTCAGGCCGGGCCCATTTGGATCCATTTGGAGACACCAAAGGAAGGTTTGTGGGATTCATGTTTGGGTGGTAGTGACTTAGTGACATTCAACCAGGTGTTATGAGTACTTCTGCTTTCACTAAGGAGGCGTTCATGAAACATCAGAAGAGAGCTGCCGCACGGGCTACAGCTCCAGCGGCTGCAGAAGCCGAAGAAAAAGAGAGGCTGGGACGTGCGACAATAGTGCCCGGCCTATGTGGTTGGTAACAGCCTTCAAAAAGTAGGCGACCGGGCGACCACTTTTCATAAGGCTACGGCCTGGGGATTCAACAGGAAAGCTCTTAAGCATTCTTTGAAGTACATGCATTTAAATAGTGTAACAACTGCAAGCTTCCACACCGGCGAGCTGCAAGGAGGGGATTCAGCCCGCAGTACCTGCAGAAGCTCGTGCGCTGGGGTCTGGAGAAGAAGAAACGCATAGAACGACGGAAGCAAGAGGAGGATTTGAGGATGGAGGCTGTTTGCGACACAAAGCAAACTAGGAGGGACAAGGTCCACCAATGTCCACCATGTTTTCCTGACCTCATGAGTCCACCATGGGAAGTCGTACCCCGGTTGAGCAGAAACTTGATGTGTTCCATAGATCCAATGAGCATAAGAGAGTTGCCCTCAAAGCTGGTAAGGTCGGAAGCTAATAGCGTTCTAGGATATTTATATTCTATGACCGATTCCAACCTGCAAAAATGTTCAAACTTCGTGCCCTTCAGGGTCCAAAATGCTACTGCCAGGCTGAGCTCGAGTCGATGTCTGTGCACCATGGAGCAGGCCACATGTTTCCAAGCAGGATGATAATAGCAGCCATGACATAATTAATGGCGTACTTGGAGGATCATGGATGAGTGACACCTTTGAACATCTATCTCTGAACTATTCATGTACAGCTTAGGAGGCAAGACTAGGGCAATGCCGTCGTGATTGTGCTTGCTTGTTGCTGATTCAAACAGAAATGCCTTGCACCGCTTAAAGCTGCTGGCTCAGGCTGGCTCAGTGTTTTTTTGTGGTTGGTTTCTGGAGAGAAAAAACAACATTGCCAGACCAGAATCTTGGAGGAAAATGCATATGCACAAGCTGCTTAAGTAGGCCCATCAACAGTCTCCAGTAATCTGCTTGATCACCCGCCCGTACTACCGAGTGGCACAATTCAATCCTTGCAATGGAGCTGGAGGCCATTTTGCAGCCAACCTTGCTGAGCTCAGCTGAGCTACACACGTGAAGCATAGATGGAACGGTATCCTGGCTATCCCATTGCACTTTGGGGCAACGCCTCCTGCTTTCACAAGGAGAAAGCTCTATCCTTTGACTCCTGCTGTGCCACCGGTCACCTGCGGCTCTATGATACCTTGTTTGCTGAATGCAGGCATCCATGGAGGTGTGGGCCAAGGTCATGTAGAGCAGCCGAATTCAAGCCCTGTTGCAGAGACAACCACCCTCTACGAACCGTGAGGTCTCACCGTTGCCTGCAGGGATGTGAGAACAAGAAGTGGCAGGAGTTTCTGCGCGTGTTTAGGCTTACCCGTGGCTGTGTCCATTGCATGGGTCGTGTGGATATGGTGGAGATGGCCAGGACTATGATAGGCTACCAGCAGTGTGCAGCCGGCAAAGCAGTGGCTGCTTTCAATGTGGTTGTGGCATTGGCAGTGTCAACTGTTGCTGCCTTTCCCTTGCAATCGTATGCCTTGGAGGCTAGAGAGTTTTGCACAAAATCGATCTAAACAAATGTGACACAGTTCTCTCTACCTAGCAAAATCATCTCAGGGTTTGCCCCAACATAGCCAGGCCCTCTCACCATGTGACATCACATGAGCATGTTGTTTGTTGCTTGGCTGATTTGATTGCAGGCTGCTTCCCTTTTATTGCAGCAGATTTCATCGTGCAAGCTATCATCATCGGACTGGTGGCATTTCAGCGGAATTACCGATGTTCAGATGCAGTATGTTCTCGCTCAGATGGAGCCTGTGCCGTTCCTTCAATCTTCCTTCGCTTGCTGCCTTTAGCTTATACAGATTTTAGATGCTGATGTTGCTGTATGGGGGATCGTCCCATCCTAATGTTTGCGTAGTGTGAGTTTGACCTGTCTAATGTATATTTTGAAAAGCCAAGTGATCACATGCCCCCGACGACATTTGGCTTTAGGGCCCTTGAGTCATACCGCGCTGCCGTGGTAAAAGTTGGGCACTAACGATCCCGTTTCCAATTCAGATTGGTAGCGGAGCGGGTGACGACCCGCATCCGGTGGTACGT
>Ga0126342_10007325_pt1 | contig 19673 bp, 17 predicted proteins | sample Cyp1metagenome_FD_92528 | JGI IMG/M metagenome (GOLD analysis project Ga0126342, IMG submission 92528) | Coral microbial communities from Lord Howe Island, Old Settlement Bay, Australia - Cyphastrea 1 metagenome | ecosystem: Host-associated > Invertebrates > Cnidaria > Coral ... | reverse complement strand
TCACTTTTAATATTACTATAGAAGTAGATATACCAGATAATATCAGTATTAATTTTACTATAGAATTAGATATATCAGATAATATCAGTATTAATATTATCATAGAAGTAGATATATCAGATATTAATTCCAGTGTTCATATTACTATAGTAGTAGATAGCAGATAATATCAGTATTAATATTACCATAGAAGTAGATATCTCAGATAATATCAGTATTAATATTACCATAGAAGTAGATGTATCAGATAATATCAGCATTAATATTTCTATAGAAGTAGATATATCAGATAATATCTAGTTGATATCAGTTAATCTGCATTCATCTACCCACCTTTTTAACCTCGACGCAGGCAACCGCATCACGCCTTCCTATGTGGCCTTCACGGATGAGGAGCGCTTGATCGGCGAGGCGGCCAAGAATCAGGCGACCATCAACCCCACCCAGCGCCTTGGTGCACGTGGCGCACGGATGGTTTGTTAACGTTGATTCGTGGGGATTTCATGATTAATAGAGGTTTAATGGAGGTTTAATGGAGGTTTAATGGAGGTTTCATGGAGGTTTAATGGGGATTTAATGGATGTTTTAAGTTTTTTTTTTGGATGTTTGTTGATTGTTTGGGTGCTTTTGAGTAGGAAGGTTCGTAGGGAGCGGTTAAGGGAGCTATGGGTATGTTCCCTACAAAAAATGGGGAGCCAGTTGAAACTACAAATTGAATTTCCCAACCACAAGATGGGTGGTTTGTTTAATGGGTATTTAGTTCAATAATTGGGATTGGGTGTTTTGTTGATTGGATGTTTTGTTGAATGCGTTGGGAGCTTGGTACTTCTTTAGTGGTATGTAGTAGTTTTTTTTTTGTTGGCGGAAAGATTCCTTTGGGTTCTGATATGGGTTTGTCTGAAAATAGGGTATATTCCCAAACAAATAGCCAATACATATATATATATATATGTGTGTGTGCGCGTGTGAACTGCGAGCAAGAATGCATATGATACTTAGGTACAGTTAACATACTGAAATACTTAACATGTGTAAACAAATATCATATACTCAACATAAACATACTTAATATCTCAGTATACTCAGATTCTTTGGCATCCAGAAAAGCAACGCTAGCCCTGCCTGGCCAGGACCCTCTTTGATGTCAAGCGTCTGATTGGACGCCGCTTCAAGGATTCTACCGTGCAGAAGGACATCAAGCGCCGCGGCGCGAAACGTGTGGAGGATGTGGGGGTTGATGTGATGTATAGTAGCTAGCAAAGCTGCCAAAAACCATCCCTGGAATCTACAAAATTAGATGATAGCCCTAAATTTGTCATTTAATATAGACTTGTCATCAACTACATGAAATTATGGGGTACCCTGTTGTCCGACAAACCTGTGTATCTACAGTGAGTGCTCCATGAAAAAATCAAGTGATCACCAATATTTGATGGTAGGGTTTTACTTTTCTACATTTTCCGGGGGGTGCTACAATGATAGCTAAACTGTCACTAAGGGCAGGTGCTGGAATAGTTGAAAGGGGAGTTTCATGGCCCTACCAGGAAACAATCCGTCGCTCTAACAAAACACCAAAAAAAAACAGAAACTGTCAACCCGCAGAATGTGCGCAAAGAGACATATTTTAACATGTTGGCGTGGTGGGCCCATAATTGTTCTGCAGTGGGATTTTGGGAAGGCTGACTGGCAGATTGAAGTTTCAACATCTCCAGCAGTTGAACCCAAACCCTTGTGACGCAAGAATAACATTGACTTACATCAAGCCTTTAGTGCATTTCTCCAGAGATGGATGTTAGATATCCTGATCAGAGCTATTCTCATGTTCCCCCACGTTTGGCAGCTTGAGAACAAATCTTTTTGATGAAACAAATCTCACGACTGTCTAGCTTCACAGATGTCCTCAAAGTGATTGAAAAGTGAATCCCATGGCCCATGAATAGCATAGCAAACTACATCTACATGATGGAAACCAGAAAACATATGAGATATACTGTTTCATATATATATTTATATTTATATATATATATTATAAATATAAATGTGGTTATGTGTGAATATATATATATATATATATATTGAATTATTTATTTATATGCTAGAATATGGTTTGATTATGACATTAGTTTCTTCTACCCTCCAGCCATAGAATAAAGTGGCCAGCGTTTGGCGTTAGACCAAGGCTTTTGCCCTTTACCATTGTGGACAAGGCAAGCAAGCCCATGATCAGCGTCAAGGCAAGCTGAGATCAACATCAAATCGACCATGGTCTATGGGATTATGGGGAAGTGCGACCTAGACATTGAAAAATGTAGGGAAACATGTGAAAATCTATAGGACATTTCGAGGGGATTTTCCACTTTGTGTTTCAGTCTGACCCAGCATACATCAGGGTAAATTATAACGACCTCACTGTTCTCCCTCACTGGAAATCATAGTTAGTAAGGGGAATCATCCTTAAATGGCCTTAATTCAGGTTAGTGAATTATTATAATTTACCCAGATACATGCACCACTGCTGAGTGTTTCAGCCATCACCCGGTGTGGTGCGTGAAAAATGCGCCTTGATTGGATCAACATGGGCCAAGCTGGTGGCAACTGCCTAGCTTCTGGTGTGATATATGGTGATATATGGTGAACAGAAAGGTGATATATGACTTAAACTTTGGGTGAACTCATTGTTCTCCATGTTCTCCACGAAGGGTTCAATTCGGTCTATAACTAGGTGATGTCTGTGTTGAACGTGTTCAGTCCAGGTCTTCGTGTGGCCTGTTACGAACATCTCCCGGATTGAACCCGGCTATTTCCGGAAGAGGTTCTGCTGTCCCAGTGAGGATTTCACCGTGATCCAGAAGAGATACTGACCAACAGCAATCCAACAAGAAAAAGTGGTTTTGATTACCCTCTGGTTATGTCAAAATAGCTATTGAAAACGGCCCAGTTGAAATAGTGAGTTTTCCCATTAAAAATTGTGATTTTCCATAGTTATGTAACAGTTTACCAGAGGGTAATGGATCAATGAAGTGGCAATAAAAAGTGGCTTTAATTGGAGTTATTGTGGTCGTAATTATGTTGGATTGATACTGACCATCAATTGTTCTCACCACAGTAACTCCCATTAATTCCATTGTTGAAAAACAACACATGTGCAACCCAATGGCGTGCTGCATCCCTCATTGCTGTAGGTGAAGGGTGAGGACAAGGTTATGGCGCCCGAAGAGGTCTCTTCCATGGTCCTGACCAAGATGAAGGCGAACCTCATGCGATGGGGGAAAAACAACGGGATGGTAGTGTTAAGGCGGGCACCAAACGAAAAAATACAAAATGAAGACAAAATTATACATACAAACATGTATGTATAGTATGTAACTAAGCTCTATAAATATATACAATATCACATATTATATATATAATATTTATTTATATATATATTATAAATATATATATTATATATATATATATATATTATAAATATATATATATATATATATTATATATATATTATATTATATATATATATATATCTGTGTGTGTGCGTGCAATTATACCCATAGCTAACCTTCATTGACATATAGATACTGTGGATGGAAGACATCCTGCACCAGTTGGTAGATGGCTTATCTCCTTATAACCCCATTATTTATCATTACATATTTACAGTGTTTTATAGTTACTCATTAATTCACCAACTGGTGCAGGATTTTGTCCATCCACATGTCAAAAATACATATCCCACAGAGTAACACAACATTCTTCAACTGGTTAATGGTATAATGAAGTGGGCCGATTGTCCCTAGTGAGGATGCCCTTGGGTGCAGCAATGGAAGCTCAGGATATGATATGAGCAGATATGATTTGGCAAAGAGCTATTTGGAAGATCATCTCAGTACTGTCAGTGATTAATCCATCCTCCAAGCAACTGGAAAGGTAGAAGCTAATCCTGTAGCTTTGTGTGCTTTTTTATGGAACCAGACCCACAACCATAACCAGCAAAGGATGCATTTGTGGGACTACCAAAAATTGACCATGATAACCATAGTTCATCATCATTTATCCATTGCGAGAAGCCACTGATCCTCCCAACGATTTGATGCACGAAACGCCTCCGATCTTCCGTTTGAGCCTCCGAATTTGACCATAAAAAGGGCGAAACTCACCGCATAATTGTAGTGCTTTTGCAGATTCTTGTTGGTACCGGTTGGTACTTGGCTTTGGGTATAGCCTCTGGCACCAAAACCCCGCAGTTAGTTCGATGTTTGGTGATTTTCCCACTAAAACCTTCATTTACAGGGGATTTTCAATTGCAACGTTTGATTACTAGAGGGTATATTGAGTTGTCTCAGGAACCAATACGTCCGGGCATCAGAGAAAAAACATCTTCAGTTTAGGCAGTGCAATGGTCGTGGCCATATAATACATCAACATATCAACGCCCTAAAAAATGAATGGGTGTCTGGTCTGAAGTCTGAAACCACAGATGGTTAAAATCATGGTTAGATGGGGTTACCATCTACTAACCATTAACACGTTACTATCCATTAACATCCATTAAGATCCATGAAGCCAAATGATGGTTGTTACCCTCTGGTATGACAAACATAGCCATGGTATAGATGGCCCATAGAAATAGATGGTTTACCTATTACCAATGGGTGGATTTTCCATGGCTATGTTCCAGAGGGTAATATCATTTAAGAAACAACAAAACACTTTTTTGTCAGTCCCTTGAAGGGTAAAATTGATTACACCCGCCTTTCGTTCCTTTTTTTCCCACATTTCACTCCCGAAAAGTCGAACCGATGGACACCGATCGCTGTGCAGGAGACTGCCGAGAACTACTTGGGCAAAGAAGTGAAGCATGCGGTGGTTACCTGGGTTTGCTTAAGGTGTTTTTGCTTTATCCAATGGAACCTCCACCGGGAATCTATGCTTGTTGTTCTTTGCTGAAAAACAGAACAGTGGATAACAATCCGATTGGGGAGTGTATAAAGTTTATACATGTTGTAAAGTCATAACAGTGCTTAAAGAACCCGTGGATTTCATCTGCCATTTTCGCCCTTCAACTGCTGAGGTGACTGTGCCAGCCTATTTCAACGATGCCCAACGTCAGTCCACCAAGGACCGTTTCCATCCCGAGCCAAACACCGGATTCCCCATTTGGGGTGAGGGGCTTGGGGGCTCCAGAGCTACGTTGGATGGGCCAGCGAAATCCTGAAATCCTGCACCAGTTGATAGGTGGTAAACATCCAATTATTTAATATTGTTTATACTTATTATTGGTGGTAAACATCCATATTCATTCCATGATATATAGGTTTTCATGTTTTCAACCATCCGTTTGAAACAGTTTGGTGCAGGATTTCGCTGGCCCATCCACAGTATCTTCAAATCATACGGAAGGTTAGACTCCTTCCGAGGGACCATGGTTGAGGGGATTGCTCCGTGAATTTTGATGCTGAGGGTATAACCCCATCATACCCCATCTCACTATAATTATATATATATATAGTATATATATATAGCCTTTTTATATATATAGCATATACATATATATATATATGCTATATATTGAGTATATATATATATATAGATAGAATATGTATATATTTTAGTATATATATATAGTATATAAATATAAACTCTATATATATATATATATACTCTATATATATAGCATATATACATATACTCTATATATGTCGAGTATATATATATATATATTATATAGTATATATTTATACTATATATATAGAGTATATATATATATAGAGTATATATATATAGTAAATATATAGTATATATATATATGCTAACCCCCCCGAAACCTACCGGTTTCGATTGTTTATTGTGTTTTACAGTGATTGTTTGCTTGTTTTGCCTTCAAAAGCAGCCAGCATGTTTTCCTTCATTTGAAGACTTTGGATGCTTGAGTGTGATGAGTCATGATGCTTCATGTGTGATACATAGTATTCTATAGTAAATATACTGTACTTATATATACTGTATATATATAGTATATATTTTATTTGTATTTAATAATTACATAGAACTATATATATATAATAAACAATTGTTTATATATATACATATATATAGTATATTATATATATAATAATTACATAGAACTATATATATAATAAAGAATTGTTTATATATATATACATATATATAGAACTATAATATATATATATATATAATATTATGTGTACGCATCATCAGCCCAATCGTTAGCCTGGGGCCCAACAGAAACCCGTGATAAATGATGATAAACGGTGTATATATATATATATAACTGTTTGGCTTGTGAAATTGAACATATTGCTGTTAAAATCCAGTTTGTTTGGTGTGGTCGCCCGAAAGCATGTATAGGATTCGTTCATTCGTTTGAAACTGGGGGCAACCCTACATCCACTAGGTAATCGTCATCTTCCGTTTAAAACATATGGTTTGTTTGAAAATTAACAATATATAGTCTATCTTCAAATTGAAGGGGATATGTTCATGTACCCCCTTGAAGTGCTCCAAAAAGCAGCCAGAAAACAAACCCCTACCCTCTAGAGTACCTTAACAGTTTGCTATTGAACATGGCCATCTTATAGTTTTTTTCCACAGCAGAAATGGTGATTTTCCACAGCAAAAAATGGTGGAGTTCCATTGATTTATCTATGAAAAATGGTGATCTTCCACGGAGAAGGTATCTCCATCATCGTCAGGACGCTGGCACCATCGCCGGCCTGAACGTCCTGCGTATCATCAACGAGCCCACGGCGGCAGCCATTGCGTACGGCTTAGACAAGAAGACCGAGAAGACGCTTGGCTGCGAAGTGAATGTGGAAAACCTGCCATGGGGATTTTTAATGCGATGTAAACCATGATTTGATCATATTTAAGCCAGAAATATTGGGATTTCTATTTATATTGATGATAGCTCAGTTGGTGAACATAACTAGCTGCTATGATTTATGGGAGAAATGTCAAACTAGATAATTGGGTTTATAAGCCGACTTAGAACTGCAGAACTGGGGTGCACCACCTTGCAACCCCCAACCCCAAAAAAATCGAAAAATTGTCACGGCAATGCTGTTTCTAATTTTCTATATGTGTTCAAAACGATGCAGAAAAGTGGTGCATCCCCAAATAGAAAGGCAAATCAATGTTGGTAAAACAATAAAAAACCACCCATGTTTTAATGGTGTTTAACCCACCCATAAGAATGGTAAATTTGGGGATGGTGGTCCCTAATTATCTTTACCAACAAGACACCGGCCTTGGACCCTTGCCATATTCGACCCCGACCGAGGAACATCCTGGTTTATGATCTCGGTGGTGGTTCCTGGGAGGCAATTTTCCTCCAAGGATCCAGAAAGCCAGCAGTTGGGGATGCTTGAAATCCCACCCATAAAAAAAAGTGACGAATTGGGGATGGTGACTATGGCGGTGAATCCCACACATTGCCCTCACCGAGAATGCCAATAATTCATGAACAAATTCAACAGCGTTTTTGATTGGGAGATACCCTCTGGTAAACTAACATAACTATGGAAAATCAGCATTTTCAATGGGTAAATCCACTATAAATGGCCATTTTCAATAGCTATTTTGACATAACCAGAGGGTACATATTGGACATTTGTGATGTAGGGGGAATGGATCCATCAACATGATGTTCAAAGATATTTTGCGGTCACAATTGACTTCCGTGGGGTATCAAGTCATCTCATGTCCATTTCTTAACACCAGAAACGCTGATGGGTTTCCATCTACCCTCTGGTTATGTCAAAATAGCTATTGAAAATGACCATAGAAATAGTGGATTTTCCCAGCTAGAAAAATGGTGATTTTCAATAGCTATGTTAAATTACCAGAGGGTATATAAAATTATATGTATGTTTATTTATATATATATATGTACATATTTATATCACCATCTTTAATCCATTTCCCCGGACCCTCCAAGTACCAACAAAAATGGTAGAGGTACTAAACTTCTGGGGTAAACTGGCTTGATTCTAATGTGTACTTGGAGGGTCTCGGTGCATAGATGTGCATAGTCATTCCCCAAAAAGACTTAAGTAAATGATATATATATAATATATGTTTTCATTCAGGAATTTCATGTTCGGACTGTATTTTGGGACCGATTTCGATATCATGAAGATAGTAATAGTAAGATTTGTTTTTCGTGATTTCTCATGTGCCCTCTGGTAATTTAACATAACTATTGAAAATGGCCATTTACAGTTCATAAAACCAATTGAAGATGGTGATTTTCCATAGTTTTTTGTATGTTTACCAGAGGTTATTAGTATCCCATTATAGCTATTGAACATGGCACGTTGATAGTGGATTTGCCCATTAAAACTGGTGATTTCTTCATAGATCTCACGAAGTCTCCTATCCTTTTGGATCACCGGAACATCCGAGGCACCTTCGATGTGTCCCTGCTGACCATCGACAACGGCGTCTTTGAGGTGGTGGCCACCAATGGCGACACCCACTTGGGAGGTGAGGACTTCGACCAGCGGGTCACTTGGTTCGGGGACTTGGACCAGCGGGTCACCCGAGACCGGTGGTTTTTGGGGGGCGGGTTGCTGGTTGGTGGTTTGGAAAACCATGGGAAAACCATGGGAAAATGGTGATTTCATAGGAAAACCCTGGGAAGATGGGAATTTCATGGGGATTGACCCTGACTGGTGGTTTGGAACATGACTTTTCGGACTTTCCATTCAGTTGGGAATGTCATCATCCCAACTGAGGAACTCATATTTTTCAGATTGAAACCACCAACCAGGTACTGATAGAAGAAAAGGGATGAACACATTTAAGACATTTAAGATCAGATTTAAGTGAATTAATTATGGCCCTAGTGAGTTCATGAAATTTTGAGACCCGGGGAGGGGTCTCATCTACTTTGAAGATTTAGCTATTAAACATGCTTGATGTCCCATAGTTATGTCAAATTACCATTTATGTGGTGTCCTAACAATGGAGGTACCCTCAAAACCATAGGTTTCAATACTAAGTCATGGTTTGATGGCTTGAATTAAACATGGGTACCCCCATGACTTTGGACACCTCCATATGATATGGGTCAAGACCTATTTTTACATATTACTATATTTGGGGGAATTAGCATCCATTAACCAACTATTTTAAGGTACCATCCGGGCACCATGTCTTTGACCTGCCTACCATCTGGTAAAATCTGGCTGATTCACCGACCCGGGAAGAGGTGATGCAGCACTTCATGAAGATCTTCCAGAAGAAGCATGGCAGCTTGGCACAGCTTGGCTGCGATGGGATGGGATGGGATGGCTGAAGTGATGTGAACTGATGGTTAGGTTAGGTCAGTGAATAATGGATAATGGCGATTAATGGCCTATTTTCTGCCAAAGAAAAAAAACACAGATATTTCAGCGAGCCAACTACAAGTCGAGATTCGCCATTCTTCATCCCACCAAACACTTACCACAGAAGCCATCACTGCCGCTTAGATGGCCCCCCTTGAGCCAAGAGCCCAACCGAGGTAAGGACATGTCCAAGGACAAGCGCTCCATTCAGAAGTTGCGCCGGGAAGTGGAGAAGACCAAGCGGGCCCTTAGCTCCACTCATCAGGCGATGGAAATCAAGCAGGACATCCGTATTTTCGCTTCAAAATTCTCGGCTTTTTTTTCATTCCATCTTGATTCCAGGGAATAAAACATAAAATGGATGAATTTGGATTAAAAAAAAACATAACATGGATGAATTTAGATCAAAAAAAGCCATAAAATGGATGAATTTGGATGAATTTCCTCCATCAAATTGGTGACACTTGCTATGTTGGATGGCTTTGGGGGCTCGTTTCCGAGCCCCGCCTTCGGCCCTTTGGCCGCAGGCGCGCCTGGAGATCGAAGCCCTCTACGACGGTGTGGACTTCTCTGAGACCTTGACCCGGGCACGCTTCGAGGCGTATGGATGGGGCTTTGTGACTGGTATAAGATCCGTCAAGATCCACTAGCGCAACAAAAACACCAAGGAAACCAAGGAAAATGATGGAAAATGATGGAAAATGCTTGGTTGGTGTAGACGGCCCTCTGGTTCAAGTCTGGTGTGTTTAAGGTACTCTTCATTTCCGGTCCCAGAGGTTTTTGTTGTTGAGCTCATCTAACTTCAACCCATATTTCTCGGCTATAAAAATTTAAGTGAAAATCTAATTTGATGCTAATCTGGTCACATCTGGTTGGTGGTTTGGAACATTTTTTATTTTCCCCAATAGTTGGATGATCCAATCTGGCTAATATTTTTTAGGGGGGTTGAAACCAACAACCAGTTAATAATGGAGTATTGAATGGTTAATAGTGGTTGATAATGGGATATTCAATGGTTAATAATGGTAAACAACTTTTGATCCTACCATTTTGATCAGTGTTTGGTCGGTTAAATTGCCAGGAAATCCGCCTTAGCTCCGTGGATCAGGAGCTGAACGCAGATCTCTTCAAGAACACCCTGGGTCCAGTGAAGCAGGCGGAAGAGCTCGCCAGATCCACCATAAATCATTTACAGTACCCTCTGGTAAACTAACATAGCTATGGAAAATGGCCCATTTATAGATGGTTTACCTCTTAAAGATGGTGATTTTCCAGTTCGCTATTTTAGTCATTACCGGGGGGTAAGTCATTTATCAAACATTTTTGGGGGCTCCTGTTTTTTCGAATCCCGTTGGATTCACCCTTTTTGCCGTCGCCATCCTCAAGTCATCACCTTTTTTTTTTTGGATGGCTTCTATAAAAACCATCCCCATTTTGGGGATGTAGTATTTGCCACGTAGTACTAATATAGTAATATAATATAATATATGCCACGTAGTATTTGATCCCAAGAAGCTAATGCTCCGTGGCATTTTGGGGATGAAAAAAATGTGACTCCCCCATTGATCCTGGGACTGGTAGAAGCCATGTTTAAAAGGCACCTTTGATGCAGGTGCTGGAGGACTCGGGCTTGAAGAAGAACCAGGCAGGACGGAACTCATGGCTGGTTGGAGATGCCGTTTCTCCAGGATTTTCGCCGCTGACAACTGGTGTTGGGTCAAAACTTCTGATACCACTCACCTCACCACATATTTGGGGGCTGAACTTCCATTTGCCAACCTTTTTTTTTGATGTTCACCAAAGTACCAGAGTTTTCATGCGTGGCTAGATGAACATACCATGCCCATCAACCAGCATCAGATTTGTGGTTCTGTGCATTGATGCTGTCTCATATTTGGACATGGATGACATGGTAACTCAAAGATGTTATACTGGAGTACAATCATGGGCAGATATTCTGAATCATCTCGAAAAGTTGTCATGCCCTCTTAACTACAGATATATAAATGAGTGTTTTTTTAGTGTTGTTGATACTTTATGATTATATCGGTTTGATCGTGCTAGTAGGTCAAACTGCTGCTCACAGACAACCACGACAACCATTTATGAGTTCTCAACACAACACTTCACGCCTTACCAGTCGATTTAAAGATGATCCACAATCCCGTCAACTAGTTGGGGCACAACAAACGGCAAACTGGTTGGTGGTTTGGAACATGTTTTATTTTTCCATATATATACATGTATTAATGATTTTTAATGAATGTCTATACTTCTGTTCAATCGTTTAAACATGTTCCACATATGTATTTCTTCATATCATTTCCTATCCGTATCCCTGTTCCCAATCGTTTTTTCACATCTTTTCCAGATCTTCAAACACTCAGTCAATTACCACATCTCCATATTAAACATCCCCCCAACAAAAAACCAGGTTTTCCGCATTTCGGGAGATGTTTCACCCGATTCCCATGGTTTTCCCCACCTTTGTGGAGCGCTTAACGACATCGCCCCAGGTGGATGAGATTGTCCTGGTGGGCGGCTCCACCCGGATCCCCAAGGTGCAGCAACTCATCAAGGACACCCGTTTTTTTTGATGGTGATTTTGATAGGAGATTACCCTCTGGTAATATGGTTTATATGGAGTTTATATGGAGTTTATATGAGTTTATATGGTTTTGATGGTGATTTTTACCTTCTGGTTATGTCAACATAGCTATTGAAAATGGCCTAGTTGAAATAGTGAGTTTTCCCATTAATAGCATGGTGATGTTCCATGGCTATGTAACAGTTTACCAGAGGGTAATAGGAGATTAGCCTCTGGTAATATGGTTTATATGGAGTTTTAATATGGTTTTGATGGTGATTTTTAGATGTTATATAGATGATGTTTTTTTTTTTGATGGTGATTTTTATAGTGTAGATATGATATAATAGGATTTAAACATGATTTATATGGACATTTAATAGATAATCATAACTTATTTTCTAGGAGTTTATATGGTTTTAATATGATTTTATAGGTTGATAAACCATATGTTGTGAAAACCATATGGCCTTTGATGTTGATAAAACCATATGTGATTTTATAGGAGTTTAACCGGCCTGGTAAACATACAAAAAGCTATTGAAAATGGCCATAGAAATAATGAGTTTTCCCATTAATAGCATGGTGATTTTCCATAGCTGCACGTTAAATTACCGGAGTTTATATGGTTTTATATGATTTTTTACATGATCTTAGATGATGTGTCTTTCGTTTCATATGATTTTACATGTTTTTTTTTATTGTACATGATGTTAGATGATTTCATATGTTTTTTCTATGATTTCATAGTGCATTATTTTTTACAGTGTTTTTCTATGATTTCATTTGATTTTTTTCTGTGAATTTACGGATTTCTATGGCGTTTTATGAATCATAGAATAATCACATAGATGAATCTAAGATTAATCTAAGATTCGTTGACTTTTTATTGGATTTATGGCATTTCATTTTATGATTTTTATTCAGTCTTCTAGGGTTCTGGTTGAGCAAATTGATTAATCTATACGTTTATGCATGAACACATAAAACTGAAGTATGATGTATGTTATTTCATGCATTCATATGTCATTTGTATGGCTCATATTTATGAATATTATATATTGATTTAAATTGATTCATCTATCACGGATGGACATGTTTCCTGTAGAATTCACCAAGCATGGAGGGTGCCGTTAGGTGTGCTGAATGAACCAATGGTTTTATTTTATTTTTTTTTAAGCAGGGGAGTGCATAAGTTGTAATCCAAAAATGCGGATGTTAATCCCTTTATTACTAAACCGCCCCCCCAAACTATAAACTTCTGGAGGAGTTTTTAGTATTAGGGGGTATTTAGTATTAGGGTGCGAAGCTTCCCCCTACAGTAATACTAAATTAAAATAACAACTCTAATATAAAAAACTATGTTTGTTCTATTTCACAAACGGTTATATAGATTTCCTTTGAAAATCTAATTAAACCATTGCCAAAAATTGGATTTCGAAGCTTTCCTCTATATATTAAATTAAAAGCAATAATATGTTTAAAACAAAAACAACTTTTGTTCTATTTCAAAATCGATTAGATTTCCTTTTACAGTAAGATCTAATTAACATATTGCCCAAAATTGGATTTCGAAGCTTTCCCCTAATAAATCAAAAACCCTAATATAAAAAGCTAAATAGCTAAATTTGTTTATTTCAAAATCGATTAGATTTCCATTTCTAGGGGGTGAAACCCTGAAATGGGACCTTCATGTTTAAATTGTTTTCGAAAGGGGATCAATTAAAAATCAAATTGGCCAGTCTGAAGTTTCCCAAAATTTAACGCGGACCCTAGTTTTTAAAATTTTAGTATTTGGGGTACGTTTAGTAAAAGGAGGTGGGGATTAATCAGGGAACCAATGGTTCTGGGGTCCGCCAAGTCAAGACTGTCCCGAGTGATCAACAGAAAATGACAATCCCCCGCAACTGTGATATATACTTTGGGCTTGCGGCTTGCAAAAAACACCGGAAAAGAACCAAAAAAACACAAAAGCACAAGCACAAAAGAAACATGTCCGTAGGTAGACTGAAAGCACCAAACAAGTGGATTTGAACCAAAAACAACTGGGAGTTACTGTAATCGTTGCCAGTAAGAACACCCGAGTTATTCCATTGTTTCGCTAAAAAACACATCACATAACGCCATCAATATTGCCATGCTTGAACTACATCAAACGACCATTGTTCTATGATAAATCCATGGGTTTGTCCACTTTTCCCATAGTTTCTGGTTTTCCCATGGTTTTCCCATGGTTTTCCCAGCCCTCATGTCACATCGCCAGGACTTCTTCAACGGCAAGGAGCCGAACCGCGGCATTAACCCCGACGAGGCGGTGGCTTATGGCGCCGCAGTGCAGGCAGGCATTTTGAGTGGCGAGGGAGGACAGGACTTGCTGCTGCGCCTCGGCTGGTCTCCGGCGGTGGCAACGGCGGGAGAACGGAGAACCATGGGATTTTTTTTAAGGGTGATTTCACCAACATGGGTATGGATCAATACCTATGAAAATACCATTTTTAATGGGATGAACATCCATAAATCCCAGCTATTTTGATGTGAACTACAGGGGTACAAGGTTTTGACACACTGCCACATGATGGATTGCTGATTTAGGATAGCGAAGTTGCTTTAATCACTGGTGATATTTGGTGATGTAAAGTTTGAAACAGTTGTTGTATAAAACAGGATTGCAACAACAGTTTAAACTCTAACAAAACATAACAAAACTGGATAATTTGGATATAAGCTAACTGGTGGGAGTAATACCACATACTTGGTGATGCTCAGCTCATGGATATGTACCTAAAGAAGAGTTGGTTATTCTATGGTGATACGGTGACTCGTTGGGGCCGAACAATTACCCCATCGATGGTTAAATGGCCAGAGATTTCGGCGTCTAAGGAGGTGCTTACCCAATCTGATTGGCACCAAAGCCGAATTTCGGAGTTGTTTTTTGGCCTTCATTTTGGGTTTCGCACCAGCAATTACCAGCTACAACTGGGTCTCATCCCAGTCTCATCCCCGTACCCCCCCGTTTTCCCGTCAGCCTCGCGCCGCAAAGGTTGGACGTGACCCCCCTGACCCTGGGCATTGAGACCGTGGGCGGCGTCATGACCAAGTTGATCTCCCGCAACACCGTGCCTTGGAGATGGTTAGACGGTGGCCATGTTGGAGATGTTGGTCCCAAAAGTTGTACCCAACAGGTGATGCCCAAATTTATGGATTTTACATCTTGGACATTTTAGTGAATATTGTTGGGATTTAACTGCCCTGGTGCCTCCACTCCAGTGGAAGATAGAGCCAGTTGAAGTGGGGTTGAATCCTGTGGGAACCTCCACCGGTTTCCTAAAATGTACCCCAAGTCACCATAGGTTTCAAAACAGACTTGTGGTCATCCATGACTGGATGATTTGGGGTACCCTATGACTTAGGAGGCCACCATAGGCCACCATATTTTTTTTGGTGTTTCCAACATGTTCCAACTGTTTAATGGATGGATGTGGTGTGTTGCTAGAAGTTGCCTTGGTCATTGCCATAGATATCCATAGATCAATGGGAATTTCGGGATCCTAGAATATTTTCTAGGGATATCCCCTTACATGGGCCTTATATATACTGTATATAGGCCTTATGGAATTGGTACCTTCCATTGACCTTGCGCGTGTGCGCGCGGCCACACCTCTAGGTGATTCCCACGAAGAAGTCACAGATCTTCTCCACCTACCAGGACAATCAGCCTGCGGTGAACATCCAGGTCTATGAAGGCAGCGCTTGCGCAAGCACTCTGTGGATGGGAAAGATTCGGGAAAGCCCTAAGTGGTGATGTTTCAGAAGCCATGTGGATGGGAAAGATGGGAAAGCCAAGAAAGGTGATGTTTCAGAAAATTCTTTCATAGAAGTTCTAGTGCATGTTCACTGAACAGTGCGTTTGTGGTTCGTGAGTATAGTGAGTGTTGTGTCATGGTATGTTGTGTTCTGCCCAGAGCCTTAACAAAAACCCATGTATATATATATAATATACGTATATCATGTAAATTAAGCAGCAAAAAGCCCCCGTCAACGCAGCCAGGTGAGCGTCCCATGACCAAAGACAACCACCTGCTGGGCAAGTTGCTGTGCCGCATGGGATTTCATGGGGGATGGAGACATTTCCCAACGTTTTTGTCAAACAAATCCCATGACATCCTTTTTTGTTGGGAATTTTCGGATTTAACCATCAAATGATATCAAATGCATTTTGGTGGACATACAAATAGTGGTACAATGGATTGGTTAAAGGGAAAATCTATGGTTGAAACCATGGCGTCTTTACCAGCTCCAGTAAACCAATCCGATGATCTTCCAAAGAATGGAGGATCTTTGTTAATTTGACCATATTTACCATCTGGTAAACTAACATAACTATGGAAAATCACCATTTTTAACGGGTAAATCACCATTTTCAATAGCTATGTTAAATTACCAGAGGGTATCCATATTGTACCCATTTATGTTTTTCCAGATCGTATTTATTGGGTGCTGGGAGCAAGCCTCTGTAGATGTTGCCAATAAAAAAGCTACTCGGCTTGCCAGTGGGTTGGAACATGTTAGAACCCCTCAAAAAGCTGGGACTTCGTATCATCCTGTAGATTTGTTCAAGCTACGAACAGACAAGAATCCCGGTTACCAACAGCAACGTGTCCGTTTCAAAAAGTAAAATCATGTGAAATCATCATGTTTCGTGAGTTTACCCTCTGGTAAACATAAACTATGGAAAATCACAATTTTTAGTATATAGGTAAATCCACTATTTCATCTATTTCTATGGCCATTTTCAATAGCTATGCTAAATTAACAGAGGGTATATAATCCTTCATTTTCATCTGTTTCAATAGCTATATGTTAAACTAACATCATTATGGTAAATCAACAAGCTTTCTATGGGTCAGTCAAATCCTCATAATGGTGGTGACCTCATCTCTCCCTTTGACCTCATGATCGATGGCAAACCCCTGGTTGTTTCAGTTATACGATGTGTCTGTCACCATATTTAGGATGACCAATGAAAAAATCAACAAACCACCTTACCACTTCACATTGTAGGTTGTCAAATTACATAAATCGATACGCAATTTATCAATCCACCAATTGTAGATGTGAATCATGATTTTCCTAAGGGAAACATTGGTTTTCCACATCTTTCCCCAAGTTTCTCCCCGGAGAAACCGAGCCACACGGCTTGGCTTCCGCGTTCCGTATACCCGAGGTTTGAGCTTGGCGGGATCCCACCTGCTCCCCGTGGCCAGCCACAGATCGAGGCAGCAGTTCCAGACGTGACATACGTAACAAAAAATAGATCGATAGCCAATAGATTTTCAGGCCTATGTAAGGGATGTACCAACTATTTTTTAGGACTATGTAAGGACCATATATGAATAGTTGAACCAATGGCCATGCAACAGGATCCGATTCATTTTGATTGGAGGTAGCTACCATAAAATATGGCCTATTTTTTAGGACTATGTAAGGGAACATCCCCATAAAATATGGCCAGAAATATGGTACAGTACCTTCATTTCAGGATCCTGAAATTCCCATTGATTGAATAAGTTGTTGTTGTTGTTGTTGTTGCTGGTGTTGTTGTTGTTGTTGTTGTTGTTGCTGTTGCTGCTGTTGCTGCTGTTGTTGTTGCTTTTGTTGTTGCTGTTGCTATTGTTGTCGTCGTCCCAAATCTTTGTGAAATACTCAAAAATCAATCGAAAAATAAGATGTCAATCCTAGGTTTGAGGAAAAAATAAGAACAAGAACCCGACCCCATGGAAAATGACCATGTTAATATTTGGGGGGTTCTTTGGTACCATTGTAATAGCAGCATCGCATTTATGGGACTATGTTATGGATAAATGCGAATTCATGCGCAACATGTACGTGTTGTTCAAAGAGTGCACGGGAAATTTTGAATGGCTCATTGAGAAGAGGGGACATACGGTGGCTGGTTGCGAAATCCTGCACCAGTTGCTAACTCTTGGTAACTATGAACATGTGTAGATCATGAGACAATAGGACCAATAGGATTTTGCCCATCTACCAACTGGTGATTGGGAGTTCGCAATCCATTGGGTATTTAAACTTCTGGGAATCCATTGGCTCATCCCTCTGACACAGTAAGATCTTTACGAATGCTGTGTCCCAATCCTCAGTAAAGTCAGTGAACACAATCAGTATGACTAACTTTTTTTGTGGCGTAGTTGTGTAGTCACAGAGTCACATAGCTAGTCAGGTTCAAGGTAAAGCAACAAACATCACCGGAGGGGGGTACCACCTTATAGAATAATTGGCTTGAAAAGTTCCAAGTTCAAAGCCTTGCTCCACAGTTAGCATCGTTTGATGCTTTGAAGGATGCTGAAGTTGACTGCCAAAATCTGCCAAGACTCAGTTGACTCCAAAGTGAGCCAGTCAGCAGTGCATCCTATGCCACCGCCACTGCCTTGAAGTGGCTGGGACTTGTCATTTCCACTGCCATTGATGCACCTACGAGAGTGTCCTGAATAGCAGAACGATGGCAATGACGGCAATGACATTTGCCGCAAGTTGGCTGTTGAACAGTGCCACTAAATCCATAGCTTACATGATAGAGTATCAAAGGAGATCACTGCTGGTGTCCAATTCAGGTACATGTTTTTTTTTGTGGTAAACTATAGCTACTATAGCAACCCAATTGGAGAGTCAATTGCAGATTTCAACATACCATGGGTTTTCAGTGGTAATCTTGAGCTGTCTTCTTTGGGCAGTGGCTGATATGTTACAGTATCTTCAAGCAGAAACTTACGATAAATGTATGTTTGGAAAGGCACAAAGATGTGCAGACAAAGGCATGCGTTCAGTTTTGTAGAGTTTGCATTGAACTCAGTGATTGTCACATTCTTCAAATATCGTCAGGTACTATCAATGGTCAAACCCCTTTCTTTGTTGGTGAACCGCTCATTTTGCGTTTGTTGTATCCTAACTTTGTTGAAATCATTTGACATATCCTTTTTGCACATTTGCGATCTTCCATTTTGCTATAAAGACATGCATTCCTCACAACTCCAACTGTGGTGGAACCCCCAGTCTTTGCCCACAATTTCTGGGTCAACTTGGGATCAAGTGGCGGTATAGGTGGTAGCTGCCAACTGAATTCATGTTGTTGATGTTTGTTTCAATGGATTGGTTTTCACGTCTTTTCACGGGAAAATTGAAACCGGAAAACCCCATGATCTTCATGGGAAAATCCATGGAAATTTCGGTGAAGATTTTCCCCAACAAACCAATCCATTGTTTGTTGGTTGCCAATCCTGCCAAAAATCGAAGCCTTGATTCTTGCCATCCAGGTGACCTTCGAGATCGACAGCAACAGCATCCTGAACGTGGGCGCAGAGGATAAAGGCGCGTCGTCGCACTAGCACGGTGGATCCTATGATACATCCAGCTGTTGTCAGCTGTTGGTGTCTTTTTTGGCATGGTTTATCCATAGTATTCCATAGTTTCTTTGATGGTTCATGACGGTTTATGAATCCAAAACTTTATTCCATTACATATTTACATGTTTTTTCCCCACCTGCCAGGTGAGGGTTGTTAGATTTTATGTCAGTTGCCTCCTCGTCCTCCTCCTTCTCCTCCTCCTCCTCCTCCTTCTCCTCCTCCTCCTCGTCCTCCTTGTCATCCTTGTCGTCCTTGTCGTCCTCGTCGTCCTCGTCGTCCTCGTCGTCCTTGCTCAACTGCGACCCGCGATCCACAGTGTT
>Ga0126342_10007324_pt1 | contig 19677 bp, 13 predicted proteins | sample Cyp1metagenome_FD_92528 | JGI IMG/M metagenome (GOLD analysis project Ga0126342, IMG submission 92528) | Coral microbial communities from Lord Howe Island, Old Settlement Bay, Australia - Cyphastrea 1 metagenome | ecosystem: Host-associated > Invertebrates > Cnidaria > Coral ... | reverse complement strand
ACTGTGTTATATATATATACATTACAATATATATATATATATATACATATATATTAATATATATATATATATTATAAATACTATAGCATATATATATTATAAGATATTTTTATTGTATATTAACTATATATTAGAATTATATCTAATTCTAAATGCTATTGTCCCTAATCAGCTACTAAGTGATGTGACTTCCCGGCTTCTTGCTCCAAGACCCGGGGCTGAGGGGCGCGGGTTCACCGAAAGAAGTTGAAGGACCTGAGGGAAGCGCTGGTCTTCGGCACCCGAAAATCATCAAAGATGGCAAGCTGAAAAATCCCTTCAGCAAATTGCGGATTTAATGGGAAAGCGGGAAAATCATCTGTAAATTAGAGATTTTCCCATGTTTCATTAGCGGGAGGGTATCAGCAAGCCTACTCCACCTCCAAACAAGTTCCGAACCATGCCCCTCGTGCCGATTCCAAACAGAATGTGATGTTGTCGTGGGATCCACCCTGGCTGCCATAGTCACCATCCCCAAGTCATCACCATAATCTTTTATGGGTGGTAAGTCTAACAATTCTCAAATTGCTGGATTTTTTTTGGCAGCCAGGGTTGCCCAAACAACAGCTATGGCCCGCCTGGCGTGTCGCATCAACTCCCTAGAATCAAAGACCTGGCCATGGCGTCGGTTGTTGTGGGCTTCCCCACCGAAGCTATGGAGTTTTTCCAATGGAAAACGGATCAACACGAGACATCCAAAAATTGGGAAAGTCTTCTGGTCATGGCTCAAAACCGGTCAAAACCCTTTGTCACTACAAGTTCCACTATTATCATTTTATGGTTCTGGATCCAAGTGATTGCTGAGAAGGCATCAAAAATCCATCTAAATCCACCGGCTTCGCAAATCATGTAGGATTTGTACTCGAAATAGCTGGGTCATCCCGGTCATCCCCCCAAATATTAGTATAATAGTTTTTGATCCATGCTCGTATCTTGGGCGGTAAAAAGCTACTATTAACAGCAAGATCACTCGTACCCAGTTGCACCTAACCCAGGCCTGTCTGGTGGTTTCAACGCAGAAAAATTGGCCCGTCAGGGATCACCAACCAGATTTTGCATCGAATCGGTGAAAAGGGCCCTAAAAAGGCGCCCCTGCGGGGAAATTTTTGGGGGAATGTGATCCGTCTCTTTCAACTGCAGTGATCCAACAAGATGTTTTTCGGCAAAGAAAACAGGCCGGTTTGGTATACCATTCACCATTCTTTAAGTATTGGTTGTGAGAAAGTGTCGGGCTACGCTTCTTTTCTCGCCAAACAACTGGGGAAAAGGACATCAACGATAAACTAAGGCATGTTGCAACTAAGCCAGAAAACTTCTGTGATAAAATGGGTTTGTCGAACAAGTACAGGCACCCATCAACTGCTCAAGACCTCACTGTCCCCACAAAGGAAAACAATCATAGATTTGGGTCCCGTCCCATTTCCGATACCAACACCCAAAATCTTAAAATCTCGTGGTCAGCCATGGAATCCCCTTCTGTGCACCGCAAAAGAGCTGCAAAATACAGATTCAATGGGACTTAATGGGATATATATATATATAACATTATAAAGTATATGACCAAACATACTGCTGGAAAATCCGCCGTCTAGTTCGATTTTTTTCCAGCTAGAAACCTCCATGTTAACTAGACACCTAGGCTAGGTGACTACCAAAGCGGAGTGAGCACGGACAGCTCCTATTTTGTCGTGTGTGGTGCACTGGATCGGTGTCACCCACACCAGAGAATTGAGTGCTTGCAAAGGCTTCGCATAGTTTTGCCTCAATCCCTGGGTGGGTGGGAGAGCACCAGTGAAAACGTTAACCTTCCGTTCTAGAGCACCCCCACATTAACCAGACACCTAGGTGACTACCAAAGCGGAGTGAGCACGCACAGCTCCTATTTTGTCGTGTGTGGTGCACCAGATCGGTGTCACCCACACCAGAGAATTGAGTACTTGCCCAGGCTTCGCATGGCTTTTCCTCCAAAACAGGGCGTGTCACATTAGAAAATGAATTAGTTTGAACTATGCTGGACTTCAACATGCAAATTTGGATTTTTCTGACAGCAAAAGAAGGCAAAAGCGGGCATCAGCTTGAAAACGTAAAACCTCTCTACGGCTAGTGACGACTCTCAGATTTTGTCGAGGATGTAGAACCACCCTGAGCATCGGATATTGATTAGAATCAATATTTGCAGGCTCTCAGATATTGATCTAATTGATTTGCCTCCAAATCAATTGATGGCATTTGATTTTCTTATTGATTTGATATTGATTTGTAAATTGATTTGCTAATTGATTTGGTTTTGATGTGTTGGAAATTCAAATCAATTGCTGACTCCAGCTGTTTTTGGCTCCAGTTTTGAAACAGAAAAGCAGTAGACAGAAAACGCCAAACAACTTTTGATATCAGCCCTGGTCTTGGAAAAGGCTGCCTAGTTGCAGTCTTGGAAAAGACTAGTGCCAAGTTTTGGAAAAGACTAGTGCCAAGTTTTGGAAAAGACTTGGCCATGTCTGGCAGAGGTGGTCCCAGGCATGAACCAAAGCCTTGGGTGGATGTTGGGCTTTTGTACAAATGCTTGGAAAAGCATGATGGCTTGGTGGCAGACTTGGGCTCCTATGAGCATCTGAACTCAGCAGCTGCTCCCAATGCAAAAGCCATCCTCCACTTGAAGGACTTATGGGTTGGTTTGTTGGAATTGTCGCCTAGTGGCAGTATCCACAGCCAACCCTTGAGGCAAGCTTTGGTCAGCTTGCTAGCAGAGAAGCCTGACATGAATCAAGGAAGGCATAGTGGAGGTGTATGGGCCAATCTGAAAATAGAAAGGTTCAATTGCCTCTTGAAACATGTCAGGATGCTAGGCAGGAGCAAGGCTGCTTTGGGACCTGCTGTTTGCCAGTTGACCAAAGGCGAATATACAAGTCTTCTGGCTGGCTTGGAAAAGCTACAACTTCCCCAAGAGAAGGTAAAGGAACCAGAGAAGAAAAAGGAAACAGCAAAGAAAAGGGAAGTTGAAGAAAAAGCAAAAGAGGAGGAAGTTGAGACTGGAAAGTCTAAAAGAAAGCTTAAGCCAAGAGACAGTGAGGTTTCTGTGGACTCCAAAGGAGTACCTCAACTGTTCAACAGCCCTTTTGGAAAAAAGGAAGAAGCTTCCTCCAGCAGTGGTTTGAAAAAGCCAGCTGCAGCAGGCTCCCAGCTTGCCAGCTTGCAAAGGCCAGGAACAAGGCTGTTTGCAAGCATGGGCTATGGTTTGGAAAAGCCACTGCCTGGAAAGGCAAAGCCAAAAGGAGTGATCAAAAGACCTAGCACCAAAAAGAATTTCAAACCCCTGGAAAGGGGCACCACTCCTGGCAAGAGGCAGTCATGGGTGCATTTGTCTCAGACAGATGCCAGCAACCCTCCAAGATCATACATTCAAGGCAATGTGAAAGGAGGGAAGAAGCACATGATTGTGCAAGTCACAGCCCACCAGTCTCAAAATTACAAGGGGATAGTGGGCAAGCTCAGGGAAGCTTTGGAAAAGGATTCCCTGACTAAGGAGGAGGCAGTGAAAATGAGGGATGAGCTCTTGGAAAAGGAGCACTTCACATGAAGTACCCCCATGGGTTTTGGAAAAGACCCACATAGCTGCCACCCTGCAGGGTTTTGGAAAAGACCCTGCTGGGTTTTGGAAAAGGCCCAACTTCAATCTGCTGGGTTTTGGAAAAGACCCATGGGTATTGGAAAAGACCCTCTTTCACCTGCAGGGACCTAGTCAGACAGGTGGGATTTTTGTTTAAAAGAAAAAAAGTGTGGGAGTGAGGTGGGCCAGGGTGGTTGTTGGTTGTTGGTTGTTGGTTGTTGGTTGTTGGTTGTGGTTGTGGTTGTGGTTGTGGTTGTTGTTGTTGATGATGTTTGTTCTTGTTTTGTTTGGCTTGGAAACTGTTTGTGCCCCTGCAGCCATTTCAGCTTGAGGTCAGAACAGGCTCACACACACATGTACCACACACACAGCACACGACACACACAGCACACCACACACACAAACAAAAGATATATGTACAAGTACACAGCAGCATGCATGATAAGTACACCACAGCATGGATAGACACCACAGATAGTCACAGGTAGCACCACAGCATAAACTAGGCAGCACAACACAGCCTTGTAGTTGAGCTGTTGGTCTTGGAAAAGACCTGCACAAGTTTGGAAAAGCTTGTGAGCTTCACAAGTTTGGAAAAGCTTGTGACCTTCACAAGTTTGGAAAAGCTTGTGGGCCTGGCATTGTTTTGGAAAAGACAATGTCACAAGCACCAGAGGGCCCCAAGAACAAAAAGGGCAGACCCTTTGGCTCTGGCACAACAAATGCCAAGAGGAAGGAGGAAAGGAAACACCTGCAGTGGTCAGCATTGGAAAATGCTAACCCCAGTGATCCTGCCCATCTCTTGGAGCATTTGAAAGCTTTGGAAAAGGCTCAGAAAAAGTGCCAAGAAAGGCTGACTGAAGAAATTCAGAACAGCCTGGATGCATGCTCCTCTGCAGAGCCAGCTCCCAAGGCTGCAAAGACTGCTGGAGGGAGCAAGCAGGTGGGGAAAGATGGCCAGCCCAGAAAGGCCACCCTCACCCCCGCCAAGGGTTTGGAAAAGTCCAAGGGCTTGGAAAAGTCCCAGAACAGCAAGGATTTGAAAAAGTCCAAGGCCAAGGGCTTGGAAAAGTCCAAGGATTTGGAAAAGTCCAAGGCAGCACAGGGCATCCCTTTGGCTGAGGGTTTGGGAAAGCCTTTGGTCATTGTGGATTGGCACCTCACACTGGTGCAGAATGACGACACCATTGCAGCAAGGGACCTTCATGCATTGAAGGTCCTGGCCTCAAAGGTGGATGTCCTCATTCTCTCCTATGTGGGGAGTGCAGCCAGGGAAGCAGAGGTCCCAAAACAGGTGAAATCCCTGGTGCCTTTCTGGAAGGACCTGAAAGGGATTGAGACTGTTTGGTCCAGGACAGGGGAAGATGGCAAATGCAATTTTGCCTGGCAGGAAGAAGCTCTGGCAGTCTTTGATGACAACAAGAAGATCTGCCTGGAGTGTGCCCAGTGGGGCCTGGAAATTTACCCAATCTGCACTTCATACCAGAAGCACAACTGGTATGGAGGTGGGTACAAGAGCTTTGCTGATGCTGTGGATGAATTCCTTGGAAAACATGGGTACTAGGAGCCCATCCACAGCATCAGCAAAGAGGTTTGGAAAAGCCCAGGCCCTGCAGGCAGCTTGGAAAAGCTCCTTGCCACCCCAGCAGTTGATTTGGAAAAGCCAACAGTTGGTTTGGAAAAGCCAACAATTGATTTGGAAAAGTCAACCTGTTGATTTGGAAAAGTCAACAGGCCAACCAAATGAATTCAATGCATGACCCAGAAGAGGCACCAGGGACAAAAGATTTTAAAAAAATACAAACTATAATATCAAGTTAACATATATTCTTATCATATAGACATATTTGTTGGTTTGTGTGTTGTTGTTTTCTTGGGTCCCTGGTGCCTCAGTTTCACCATAAGCTGATGGGTTTGGAAAAGCCCTTAATGCAGTCAGCTGATGGGTTTGGAAAAGCCCACCAGCTGTAGTTGCAAAACTTGGGGCTCCTAATTATGGAGCCCCTACCAAGAAGAATAAAATGAAATGAAAAAATATAATAAAAATATAATAAAATAAATTTAAACAAACTAAAATATATTTAAATATGTATATATGTATTTATTGGAACTTATTTAAATATATTGTATATATATATTTATATTATTGAAAACATATTTATATATATATATAATAGTTTGATTGCATATATCATGTTTTCAAACCATTTATATATTGCATATACCTATGGGTTTCTTATAAAAAAAAATATATTTCATAGTGAAACATTGGTGGGCTTACCTTTTACTTTGTTAATTCAAAAAACACAGTGAAACTTGGATGGACTCACCTTTAAAAAAATCAGAGCCAAACTTTGGTGGGCTCACCTTTTATTGTTTTATTTCAAGAAGATAGTTCAAAGTGAAACTTTGGTGGGCTCACCTGTTTTTCAAGAACAAGTAATTAAAAGTGAAACTTTGGTGGGTTCACCCTTTATTTTTTATTTCAAGAAAATAGTTCAATGTGAAACTTTGGTGGACTCACCTTCTTTTCAAGAAAAAGTAGTTCAAAGTGAAACTTTGGTGAACCCACCTTTTATTTTTGATTTCAAGAAAATAGTTCACAGTGAAACTTTGGTGGGCCCACCTTCTATTCAAGAAAAAATATATCAAAGTCAAACTTTGGTGAACTCACCTTTTATTTTTGATTTCAAGAAAACAGTTCACAGTGAAACTTTGGTGGGCTCACCTTAAAAAAAAAACAAAGTGAAACTTGAATGAACTATTATTTTTTCCAAAACATAGTTCACAGTGAAACTTTGGTGGGTTCACCTTTAAAAAAATCACAGTGAAATTTGAGTGAACTCACCTTTTATTTTTTTTTCCAAAAAAATAGTTCACAGTGAAACTTTGGTGGACTCACCTGAAAAAAAAACACAGTGAAACTTGAATGAACTCACCTTTTTTTAAAAAACATAGATCACAGTGAAACTTTGGTGGGTTCAGCTTAAAAAAAAATCACAGTGAAACTTGAATGAACTCACCTTTTTTTTTATTTCACCAAATTTGACCAAATTTGACCAAATTTGACCAAAATAAGGATTTCATTAATTTTGGTCAAATTTGGTCAAATTTGGTCAAATTTGGTCAAATTTGGTCAAATTTGGTCAAATTTTGAATTTCCTAATTTTTTTTTTAAAAAAAATAATAGTGAACCCATCAAAGTTTCACTGTGAATTATTAAAAAAAAACAGGTGAGTCCACCAAAGTTTCACTGTGATCTATGTTTTGAAAAAAAAAGGTGAGTTCATTCAAGTTTCACTGTGAACTATTTTTTTGGAATAAAAAATAAAAGGTGAGTTCACTCAAATTTCACTGTGATTTTTTTAAAGGTGAACCCACCAAAGTTTCACTGTGAACTATGTTTTGGAAAAAATAGTTCATTCAAGTTTCACTGTGTTTTTTTTAAGCTGAGCCCACCAAAGTTTCACTTTGAACTATTTTCTTGAAATAAAACATAGAAGGTGAACCCACCAAAGTTTGGCACTAATTTTTTTAAAGGTGAGTCCACCCAAGTTTCACTGTGAACTATTTTCTGGAAATGAAAAAATGTGAATGCAATATGTAAATAAAAAATAAAAATATTTCAAATTTGAACAAATATTTTTTAGAATGTAATATTCAAAATGTTAATGTTAAAAACTAGAAAATAAAGTGCTATATTGTGAATGTGTGTTTTTAAAACCAAACCTTTTTCCAAAAGTTAGAAGTTCATTTCATTAACATTATTTTTAACACAATATTTAGTTATTATCAAATAAAATTATATTTATATTTTTTAAATTTTAGTTTTTTAACATATATATATATGTCTAATTATATCAAACCAAGGCCATTAATATGAAAATATATCGATTTGCATCACATGTCATGCAACACTACCCTAATCATGTCTTGTCGGTACCAAAGGATAAAAACTATTTCTAACCAAACCATGGCTCATGTTTATCCAAATGTTTGTGAATGCTTTTCCAAGCACATGCAATCCCTTCTGCAGCTCAGTTGATCAAGAAGATAGGTAGGTAGGTAGGTAGGTAACAGGTTGTGAGCCAAAGCCATGGCACCCAAGAAAGTGATGAAAACAATGAAGAAAAAGGGTTTGGGAAAGCCCAAGCAGGATTTGGAAAAGTCCAAGAAGGATTTGGAAAAGTCCAAGAAGGATTTGGGAAAGTCCAAGCTGAACCAAGAGAACTTGGAAAAGTTAGGTCAGCTCAGCCTCCAAGAGAAAATGGCCAATGCTGCAGAGCAAAGCGAAAGCCCAGAGGATGCAGCAATTGTGCTGTACAAAAGCATGACAAAGGCAGAGAAGGCCAAAGCTTGGAGCAAGCACCAAACTGCCTTGAAAAAGAAAAGTGAGGAGGAGAGAGCTGAGCATGAAGGCTTGGCCAAAAAAGAAAAAGGCATAGCTGCTGCTGCCTATATCTTGGAAAAGGAAGGCAGGCAGTACATGGTGGCCTTGAAAAAAGCCTCCCACAGTGAAACTGTCAAGCAGAAGGACAACTGGCAGAGTGAGCTCCAGATGCTTGGCAAATGGACAGCCCAAGAGCTGGACAAGCATATCCAGTCTGGTCGAATCCACTGGAGGGAGTGCCCAGGGACCAGAGGTGTCTTTGAATACAAGGACACCCAGGATTATGAGAGGGAGTTGTCTTGGAAAAGGCAAACTGAGTTCCAGCATGGGAAGGAACATGAGCCAGAGGATGAGGACTTGGAAAAGTTCTTGGAGCTCATTGACCAGGACTGGTCCTCCCTCTCCCTGGATGACAAGCCTAAAGGCCTTGGAAAAGGCAAGGGTTTTGGAAAAGACCCTAAGGCCAAGGCCAATGCCAACAAGAAAAATGTCTCAGGTGTGAAGAAGCCTGGAAAGGCAGGCATCATGGATGAGACCGACCTGGGCAAGCTTTTGCAAGCATGCAAAAAGGCCAGGAACATGGTCAGCTCCTCCAAAGATGACTTGGAGATGGCTTTGGAAAAGGCCAAAGGACAGCTGTCCAAAAATGGCCAGAGCAATGCCAACTCTTTGCTCAGTGAGCTTGGAAAAGTTCTTGGGCAGTTGAAGACATGCCTCAGCAAGCAGAATCCTGATGTTACAAAACTGAAGGAATTCCTGATGTCTGTGGCCAATCTCATCAAGTCTGCCAAGGATGAGACCAAAGAGTGGAGGCAGCTTGCAAACAAGGCAGCTTCTGTTGCAGGCAGCAGATCTGCCAAGTAAGTTTGGAAAAGCTTACAACTCTGCCAAGTGGGTTTGGAAAAGTTCACCATTTTTGTCAAGTGGTGTTTGGAAAAGCACACAGTTTTGCTCAATGAGTTTGGAAAAGCTCATGTAGTGAGCTTGGAAAAGCACAGGTGTGTAGCTATAGAATGCTCAAGGGCTGCTACAAATCTGTTCATGTATAGCAGAATCTATGTGAAGTTCAACTAGTCCAAAAGATTGTTTGTTTCCAGGTGCAGCCCAAGCATGTAGCAGCTCTAGTGCTCTTTGTTGGAGCAGGTACAGTGGCAACCTAACAGGGGGAGCCTATCAGTTTTGAATCGACTGAAAAAAGGAGAAACTCAAGGGTTGCCAAGGGTGGCCTTCTGGTAGCATGTTCAGTAGCTCAAGTGGCATGTGGGTATAAAACAGGTTGCTGCCCAGTTTTGTTGTGGCTCAAGGTTTGTATATATGTACAAATAGCAACCATGGGTTTGGAAAAGCCCAAAATAGAAAGACCAAAAAGGCTTAGGGGATGGCAGTTAGAAAAGGAATCTGGTAGGAAAAAAGTGGCTTTGGAAAAGGCCCAAGGCTTGGAAAAGCCAGCAGGGCCCCAGTCTGGCTTGGCCAACCTGCTTTTGCACTTGTGGTCTAGTGGCATTCTGTCTGCCACCATGGCCAGGCAGGTGGCACACTTGGCCATGGAAGCTGGGGCCAGCCACAATGACCTGCAGAAACTGGCATCTGCAGGTAACTGGGGTAGGCAAAGTGGCAACATACATCGACAGATTATGAGCAAGTTTTGCCCACATGTCATGTTGCCAGAGCCATTCCACATCAAGGTGGAATGCATTGACCCCAAGACTTCTTTGGAAAAGGAAGATTGGGCAGCAGTGTTCCTGCCACACCTGCAATTTGCCCACCTTGGGGAGCACTACCCGGAATTCTTCCACAAAACCTTCTGCTGTGCCAAAGGGAGCTTGGAAAAGTTCTGGACTGGTGTGCAGAAGGTGAAAGATGATAGGCTGGCAGGGCACCCCATGTGCTTGGAAAAGCATTGGGAAACCAAGGTGGTGCCATTGATGGTGCATGGGGATGGTGTGGAGTACCACAACCGAGATAGCTTAATGGTCTGGTCATGGGGCTGCATGTTGGCAGAACTGCCATCTTTGAAGCAGCACATGCTTCTAGCAGCCTTTCCCAAAAGCTGCACCACACCCAAGACCTGGCAACCCATCTGGAAATGGCTGAAATGGTCCTTTGAAGCTCTTGGAAAAGGGCTTCATCCCACCCATGATCCAGATGGAAAAGCTTTGGAAAAGGCTTCTGGACTGTTTGGAAAAGCAGGTCAGCCATTGCACCCCATGGCCTGGAAAGGCTGCATTTTCAGCATTCAAGGGGACCATGAGTTTTACTCAAATGTTTTGAAACTCCCCCATTGGGCCAGCCACTACCCATGCTGGGAATGCGATTGTGAAAACTTTTCTGGGTTTGACCCAAAGAAAAGCATGAAAGAGCTGGATTTGGAAAAGTCCAGCTGCCATGTGTGGTCTCATGCTGAGCAGCTGGCAGACCCCTGGTCTGACCATCCACTCTTCCAGCTGCCACATGTCAGTGCAAAGAATGTAAGAGGAGACCCTATGCATATCCTGTTTTGCAAGGGGGTCTACTCCCACCTCATTGGGAGTATCTTGCACTATGCTTGCTGGTTTGAAGGGCCTGGAAAGGTTTGCAAAGAAAAGCCTTGGAAAAGGCTTGGGCTGATCTTTAAAGAAATCCAAGAGGAATACAAGTCCCAGGGCCTGTCCAATAGGCTGACAAATTTGAAGCTGTCAATGTTCACTGACAGCAACAAGCCATGGGCAGGTAGAGCTTCTTTGGATATAAAGGCTGGGGAAGCAAAGCACCTGCTTCCAGCCTTGGTCCCAGTCTTGGAAAAGCTGTTTGGACCTAAAAAGAAGAAGGAAGAAGCTAAGATGATCTCTGCTGCTTCTAGTTTGGAAAAGCTAGTGGCTTTGTGGGATCAAGCTGACACATTCCTCACCCCAGCAGAGTTTGGAAAAGCTCTTGCCCTTGGAAAAGTGTTCTTGCTGGACTACAAGTGGCTGAGTGCCTGGTCTTTGGAAAAGGACAGGAACTCTTTTGGCATTGTGTCTAAGTTCCACACCTTCATCCACTTGTTAGTCAACAGCCAGTACATGAACCCTAAGAAGCAATGGAACTTCAGGGCTGAGGATTATGTTGGGCACATCTCTAAGATGGCTCATTCCATATCCTTTGGTGTGGGGGCGACCAGGATCAGCACCAAACTCTGTCCCAAGTACAGAATTCATCTTCATTTCTTGCTCACAAGAGACTTGGAAAATGTCATTGGGTGTGAAAATGAAGAAGACTTGGAGGACTAGCTTTGGAAAAGGCTTGCTTTGGAAAAGGCCTGCTTTGGAAAAGGCACCTGTACATAGCAGCTGCAAGATTGGCAAAAAAAGGAGAAAAAACAACCAAAAAGCACCTCCCTTCAATTGATTTGCTAATTGATTTGGGCTTAAGTTTTTCCTTGATTTTCCATTTGAAATTTGTCGATCAAAAATCAATATGAGATATTGATATTTGAAGCCATCAAATCAATATATTGATTCTAATCAATATCCGATGCTCAGGGCAGCCATCATCATCCGACCATAGAATTTGGCGTAGCCAAAGGATTAGGATATACTTCCCTGTCCGAAGGCGGATCACCCTTTTTTTTCATCTGTGTGTTCGGTGCCATTCACGCCATTCCTCTGCAGTCCACCTTGGACGCCAGTTACCCCAGTTGTCGTCATCATCTGCTGCTGCTGGGTCAGCAGCTTTCGGCGGCACTGATGGGTGAGATCCTGACTTGGGCGGGGTCCTCGGAGCTTCTGGAGCTGGGGCTTTCTCCAGAGTGACCGGCTGACCTGCAGAGCTGAAGGATCTTCGGGAGCTAGTGTGCTGCCCCCTTGCGTATTTCTTCTCCTGCCCCTTCAAGGCTTTCTTGGCGTTCCTTTCTTTCAGGAAACTAGATTTCAGGGTACGCTGGTGCTCGGCATCATCTCTCCAAGATTTTGGAAGAGCAGGAATGCTAAACCAGGCCAGGACTTCAGATCAAAATGGAGAACTGAGTAGCCCCAAACGTGTGCATAACCTTCCCTCGGGAAATCTTCAGGGGTAGGCCTTACCTTCTGAAGTAGAGTCAATGCCTGCAGATGATGGACCATCATCCGTTTCTCCCACCCCGGCAGGGACTGAGGATGGATCACCCAACCACCATATCCAGGAAGAATCAAGAGCAGCGTGTGGTCCAGCCACTGCAACCAAGACAATAGTCAGCATCCAAGAAGGCGCTGCCATCATGACGCAGGTCTAGTACGTAAGGAAGGTCCTAGCTGGTCCACAAAATCTTGAGCCCAGCACCCGTGAAAACGTTAACCTTCCGTTCTAGCGAACCCCCAATTGCCATGGAAATTTTCCAGCTAGCCATGTTTGAGGGCACCAACGGGCAAATCCATCAGTATCCCGATTTTTTTCGTCCCATGATTCTCCCTATCAAACCACATAGAATCACATCAATAGCTATAATCAGGTGACAATCAGCACATTAAAATTGAATCCAAAACTGCTATTCATAGATTAACCATAGGTTAACCATGAATCAACCATAGGTTAACCATAGATTAACCATAGGCTATATCATAAAGCCATGCTCAAGGACCATTTTTTCAACCACCTCCTCGCGCCTTGGGATCCGCATGGTTCACGCAAGAGATCACTGGATCCATCAGCAGCGGTTTCTGGTGCAGCAGCGGTGCCCAGATCTCGGCCTTCGCAAAAAGGTCGGGCCGACCGGATAGGATTGTATTTTGTGGGGATATTCCCTGAAATTCAGGCCTTATACAGGCCTCATATATGGTAGGTACCTCCAGTTTAAGATCCTGGAATGGCCATTGAAATTCGATGGATTTATGAACTAACTTTGGCAATCGATTGGGGCCCCGTCTTGTCAGATCATCCCATTCAAAACAAGAAATGTTATCGGAAAACTAAAATGCTTTGAATGGTTTTATCCACAATAAAACTAGGCTGTTAAAACCCATCTAGTTAGTGGTATTAAATGGGTTTATGAACTCAAAGTTATCGGAAAACTTGAAGGCTCGTGGGACTTTCATGGATTTTTTTCGGGTATCAAAGTTTGGTAAATTCTCCAGCCGCTTCAAGCCTTGGGGATGCTTGGGACACCAAAAAACGACCCGCCTTGGTGTAAAAGTTACTCCACAGCACCGAGACTTCGTCGAAGTTGGACCTGGGGAACTCTGGACCCAATAGGTCAAGGCCTGTGGGCCTTCAATGAAAAAATCGTCCACATAGAAAGAAAATGGATGCAAATACCCTTAGTACGAAAATTCTGAGGGGCTGAAATAGCCCTGGTTAGAGAGTTTGAGAGTATAGATTCTGTGTTTGGGTCGATTGCCTGCAAAACTATTCGAAATGACCTTCTTAGGTCGCAAGAATAGAATGAAATTGCCACTGACCCAAGATGGTCAGTGCGAACTGCCAGGAAGGTCTTATCAAATGTGCACAGATCCCAAAACAAGTCAAGGAATGGGAAGATCAACAACCAAATAGCAGGCCTGGCAGGCCCCTCTGGAAAAGCTCTCAGAAGGCTTCAATGCATGGAGATTTCGTCCAATTTACATGGAGCCCAGTACAGTATACGGGCCGGCGAAATGTTTGCTGGTTTCCAACCCCATCTCACTATTAAGATATCTGTATGTATATGTATGTGTGTAATTTGATGTATATTGAACAGTATCTATAGTGTGTATATTTATTTTATTTTTGTTGGGTGCTTCACCCTCTATCTCTGTCAGAAGGTTGGAGCTATATAAATTGATGGAACTATATATGGAGCTATATGGAGCTATATATAAAGTGGTTTTAACTATATATAGAAAGCTACTAGAAACTATGTATTTTTAAGGAATGGGGAACTATAGACAAAAAATCAATCCTCAAGACCGCCCTGCTGAATGTTTCTCTTGTCTTCATATGTTGCCTTGTATTCAACTACATCCTCAGAGACCAGTCAATGAATCTACCATAGTCATCATCGCAATGCTTTGACCGCCCCAAAACGCGAAAGTGGTACGCATACCTGCTGCACGCAATGCTTTCTCTGTCATGTAATTTGAGATAGTTCGCAGGTTCTTCTCAAGTTCATTGTTAACAGTGCGACGTGATGCCATGTGTAAATACGCATGCGCCCGGGTGATTCTCATGAACCTTGTTTTGATCAAGGCCTACACCTTCAAGATCAAGGCATCCATGTCGTGCATCATGACAAGCAATCAATATCACGATGCGCTGGGGTTGACACTGTGCTCGGTGGCGTCCTTTCTCGTCTTTAAAAAGCAGCTGGGCTGATATAGATGGAACAGCACTGCTCAAGGCTTTTTAAAGATGTCTGGTCTTTGAGTATGTGGCTGGGGGCTCTCTGCATAAGCGGGTTTACATATAGTCAGGAACGGTTCCTGACTATATATATATACATATTATATATATATATACATATAGTCAGGAGCAGATCCTGACTATATTTACCTGGGACTATAATTGGGACTATCTGGGGACTAATTATTTATAGTCAGGAACGGTTCAGAACGGTTCCTGACTATATAATGACTATATAACAATATTTTGAAATATAGTCAGGAACGGTTCCGAACTATATATAACCTAGCGGCTTATACATAGTCAGGAGCGGCTCCTGGCGATATTAAAAGGAACGTGCTTTTGGGGTGTTTTTCCATGTGTGCATCATCATCATCATCATCATCATCATCAACACGGTTCTGAACGATTCTTAAGAAATGTTCTTGACTATACAAACCGAACTTTAATGTAACCCAGAACGGTTCCTTGTGGTATCAATGCGCAAATTCAAGGTTTATGGAACAGGTTCTTGGCTATCTAAGGGAGGCGGTCAGCTTTTAGTCCAGGATGAGAGGGCGGCTAGGATTTCAGGTCGCAGGCCAAACCGTTCCGGGCCACCGCCGTATTCCTCTAAGAGTAATAACGCGCTCCGTGGGGACTAATGGCGCTATATAAACATGGCGGAACTTTGTATAAAAAAGGCTGGACTATATATATATATATATAAAAATCGAGAACGGGGCAACTCACGAAATCGCCAAGGCAAAATGCAGGGGCTGTTTTTCCCATGAAAGAAACATGCGTATTGCGCGCCATTTTTTTCTGAGATTTTCAAGGGTGCTTGCTGCTCTTAGCGCCTAGCCTCCCCAACAACCACCTGAACGAAAATGCAAAATCTTGGAGGCGGCGTCCTTCATAGATCTCCAGTCCTCTGATCTTACGATGCGATATCATCAAGCCCATCCACTAGCCCACCCAACCATGTCCAAACCAGCCTAGGCTAATTTAATCGCCTTCTGCGTGCACCGGTATGCTTTCAAAAGTTAGCAGATTCTTACATGTTCAACCATGACATTGATCGGAACGAATTCCTCGAGCACTCCGGGCTAAAACCCTTGGAAAATCCCCGATGAAAAAATGGCGCCCTCCACGCAAGTGCGCTTGAATGCTCTTCGCAAAACCCAAAGCGCTATCAGTACGCAAATGGTCTCACACGGCAATGTTTGGCTTTTGTTCAGCCGCACACTGCGATCGCTCTTTGGGGGAATCAGAATATGCTTTGAGCATGATGGGACCGCTATGACTCAGTGGAAAGATTGCACAAATCAAAGCAAGTGCTTGCATGCCACAGCCACATTCGCTTTTGAACAGTTTCAGCATATGACTTTTTTCTTAGACGTCGATGGGATACATTCTTCCGAGAAAGAAAAGCAACAAAATCCAAAGTCTTGGGTTCAATTTTGTTGGTGCCCTTTTTCTTGTGGTTAGTGGTACGTTACTCTTTTGCTTCATGCCAGAATGTGGCGACCCAACATCATCCTGCAGGTCTTTCCATGTTGGACTTGTGGTCTGGCGCTGTGCATGACTTGCAATCTGAGTAATGCAGTAATGGATGATTCGTGTTGCAATGCTGCACTACTAGCGACTAGCTTGTTGGGAATTGAGCTTCTGCAGCTAGATAAGATTGTAACTGGGGATGTGCGCCCTGCAATCAAACATGGAAAGCCTGATAAGTATTGATGGGAGCTCCAAGGCAAATCAACTATCAACTCAAATGATCCTTTGCCCATAGAGGGGTTAGTAACATCCAACAATGAACATCATTTCATTCATCAATACACTTTTAGATCTTATATATAGATCCTGCAAGTTCATATATATATAGTCCCTAGAAGGTTTATATATATAATAATATAGTTCCTATTGTTTCACAGACAAGCCGGAATAAACGGGGGATGATGATGGTGATGAGCATGGACATGATGATGGTGATGATGAGGATGATCATGCTGACGGTGATGGTAATGATGATGGTGATGATGAGGATGATCATGATGATGATCGTGGCCATGATGATGACCAGCGAGCTGAACAATTTTGCTGCATGAAAAGATCAACCGAAGAAATGTTGACGTTTGCCGTTTGCTTGTTTGGTGTTGTCTTCTGTCATCACGGATTCCATACCCCAAACCTGATGCAGCAGCAAACCACTACGACTGTCATGGGTCCAAGTCCAAGTTATTGCAAAACTTCAACAACTCGCAAACAATCAAATCTCAATAGAAAAGTATGTGTAAAATCATACGTATTCAAGACATGCTAATCATTCACCCAATTCGGATTTAGCAAAGGGTCCCCATAGACGTCCAATGGCCTTATGGAATGTACCAAGCAGTTCGGAGCGTTTTTGTGGAGGGGTCCGGCCAATGCTCGCAGTGAAGTCCCACACCCGCTTCTCCAGAAATGCAGCCTGCAATCTCATAGCCTCACCTGTCGCAAGTTCAGGTGCCCTGCAACATTTGAGGCTGCAGTTCGAAGCTCCAGCCGGTTGCTGGCTTAGGCGTTTCTTGCCTGGCTGCTTTCGTAGTGCAGGACCTACCCTCTGATGTTCTGGGCATGGGCATTGTTCTGCCCAGACACCAAGCCGGTCCGCTTCACTAGCAAGGTGTGATAGATATCATGCTGATGCAACTCCAAGCATGATCTGAACCCATCAAGTCCGATATGTGTCCAACTGTCGCCTTTGATGACTCTTCCACCAAAAATGGCTGTCGCTTCTTACCTGCATTATGCACCCACTAATATATATATATATATATACAGTATTAATTATATATATATATCTATCTATCTATATCGACCAAAAACCCAAGTTGATTTCCCTGTGATGAACTTCGAACCGCTTGGAAAAGCCATCTCCTGGAATTCCACATGGCATTGCTGCAGCCCATCTTGAACACAAAGCCCGTCCGAAAACTCAGGTGGCATATCTGAGTACATAATCCTTAATCAAATTTGAGCCATCATATCATATGATATGATATCTGAATCTGCATGTCATCATAATTCTCCAACCTGAAGCCTGTTCCCTCAAAATTCCCCCAATCCAACTCCCATCATTCCGACAGCGTGTCAGTTGGGTAATGATAAACCATCAAATTATGATCAGAAACATAAGCCTCTATTTTTATGTTGGGTAGTAAGCATGTCCATACTCATTGATCATTGGTAACTCATCATAGGTGACAATAGATAATCCCCATGAATTTGGGATAGTAACACGTCACATTGATCATTGGAACCATAGTGCTTAGTAAAACAATAATAAAACACTTATATTTTGATGGTTTATACCAACCATTTATATCCATTTATGGTAAAATTTGGGATGGTTTACTATTGCTTTCCTCACATTCTGTTGGATATACAACCCAAAAAACTGCTCATCAACTGACAGGGCCGCTTTTTTGGCGCCCCAACAGCAACGCCATCACCCTGGCGATAGCTTGTTGCCTCGGAAAGCCGCTGCCAATGTGACCATTGAAGGGGTCAGATGGAACCCCACCTTCACACCCAAGTTGGTATTATCATGGTGATGTTACGCGCAAAATGAGGCCAAATACGGCCACATACCCGCGGTTTCAATAAATGGAACTGCACCATAGACCGGACGATTGGTCTAGCGGTCTAGCGTCTCCACTCCTTGGTCTAGCGGGGCTTCACCACTGTGGAGTTCACATTTCCGGTCGTCCCAAAATGGGGTACACCCATTTTTGGCCAATTTCCATGGGGAAATGGATTTACAAAACCCATTTCAAATAACCGAACAAACCACCGTGTGGGAAAAAATCGAAACCTGGAACGAAATTCAGTACTCGTCCCACAGAAAAAAGTATGTCCTACTTAAACCATCACCATGCAAACAACATATTACCCCTCCCCAAAGCCACCACAAGCCAAGCCATAGTGAGTCCTAGCTAGAGACCATTAGCATACTCAGTCGTACCTAAAAAACAATTATGCAAGGATTGTATGATGATATCCGTAGATGTATCTCCAAAAATGATATACTACATTGATTCTCCATGATTATTTTTGTGAAGATCGAACATGACTGTCACAAAAAAGATATCACAGTTATCCAAATACGATTGTGTTTTTTTTAATCATACTGTAGATGGTTAGATGGTTCAGAAATCCTATGGATCCACCTTTTGATCCTGGGTTTTCATGGGATAAACCACCCATGGATCAACCAGGATTTCGCTCAGCTCCTTGGGATGCCGTACTGATCCACAGGCTTGGACTGAGCCGAATGGATGGCAATCCTGGGACAAGTCGAAAGAAACGTCCAAATGCTATTAAACTCATAATGATACATATACATATATATATATATATACATGTGTATGTATTTATGTATGTATGTATGTATTTATGTATGTATGTATGGATGGATGGATGGATGTAGAATGTATGTATATAGGTGGAGGTCTTCTAAAATGGGGTGTGCCCCCAGTTTAATCCAAGACAAAACCATTTTATTATTGCAACCTATGGTTTTTTGGGATCCCCCATTTTAGGAAACCACCATATATGGTGACCAATATCAACATCAGTAAATATGTGTGATGTTATAAGATAAATATAATGATACATAATGGCTTGTATTTAAATGATAATGTTAATCATATAACAAAATGATAACATAATGAAATATATAATGACAATAATTATAATCAAAATGATAGACCTATAAAAATATATATATATGTTAAATAAAGCAATATATGCAACAAATAATGATACGTGTTAAAAGGTAATCTAAGATCATCTAATGTCATCATTGATTCAATTGATTGATGGTTGATGATGGTTGTTAAAACAACTTTGAAGCGTATTTCATTGATGCTAATAAGCATTGATGCTGCCTAAAAAGAAAAAGAAACACAGACATACCCTCTGGTAAACTAACAGTTTGCTATAGAAAATGGCCCAGTCGAAATAGTTGATTTACCCCAAAATCGTAGCATGGTGGATCTTTCCACTTCGTTATGTAACAAATGGCCAGATGGTGTCATCAGAGGGACCCTCCGGTGTCATCAGCTCCATGATTATTTTGATGGATCCATATCCACTATATCCACTATTAGGCAGAGGATATGATTATTATTATTATCGAATATGATCCCTATCCAACAATATATCCATTATTATGGATATGGATTCATTCCACTATTCTAGCAATTTCTTGCCCATATTCCAGGGCCGAACATATTCCATGCCAAAATAGCTGGGAAATTTCAGGGAATTGCGAAGACCCCTTTCAGGTGAAATTTGTATTTCATACAGT
>Ga0126342_10007323_pt1 | contig 19677 bp, 17 predicted proteins | sample Cyp1metagenome_FD_92528 | JGI IMG/M metagenome (GOLD analysis project Ga0126342, IMG submission 92528) | Coral microbial communities from Lord Howe Island, Old Settlement Bay, Australia - Cyphastrea 1 metagenome | ecosystem: Host-associated > Invertebrates > Cnidaria > Coral ... | reverse complement strand
ACGAGTTGGCAAGGCGGAAGTGGACGTGGAAGTTGATGCAGACATGGTCGAGGAGAAACTGGAGGAGGAGGAAGAGGAGGAGGCAGAGGAGGAGGAGGAGAAGAAGGAGGAGGATGAGGAGAACAACTCTGATAAAATCTAACAACCCTCACCTGGCAGGTGGGGAAATACTTTCTTGTCATACTCCTGGATGGGAACCAGATCACTGATCCATGAATCATACCCATTCTGCAATAGTATGACATTGCCTGGAGTTTTGGTAAGATCATCCAATCTAGAGATTGAAAATTGGTAATATTCTATCTACTCCAAGGTCATGATGAATCAGAATTCATCTAAACCCCATGATTCATTTATCACATACCTCCAAGTTTGGTGGCTACAGTCCCATCTTTGTTGTTGAAATCCCTGTGAAATCCCCCATGTGGTCTGGCACATGGTACAACCCCCAACGAAGATCAACCTTCAACTGTTGGGACTCCACTATTGGAAACACCGTTTGGCCTTACCCTCTGGTCATTTGTTACATAGCTATTGAAAATGGCCCATTTATAGTGGATTTACCCATTGAAAATGGTGATTTTCCATAGTTTGTTGTATGTTTACCAGAGGCTATCTTTTCTCAGACCAAGAGTGTGAGAGGAGGAAGTGGCCATCCACCAACCTTGCTATCCAAGCGGCCGGGTGCGCGAAAAGCCGGCCAATCGTTCGATGGTGCATTGACCATCCCGGCACATCTGGGAACCCCAGCCCCCTGACAAACCAGGAGGTCCGACGTTCCCATGCCTACCCTGCGGGCGACCAGGTAAACACCACGAAACCGCTGCTGTTCTCGAAGATATGGGATCTTCTCAATTCATCTCACACCCAACGGTCTTATGGGTGATACGCCATTGATCTACTCTTTTTTTCTGGCGGTTTATGCCATCGCTTGCCAGTCTTCACTAACAGAATCCCGTCTGATGACTTGTCATCCATAAGTTGCTTGGAAAATGCAGTTGGTTTAAATGTACCTCCAAGTTTACACCCCAGTTCGGCTACTGGATGTTGGCCTTCCTAAAAAGGTCCATCCCTGATGGATGGCTTCATAGCCCACTAATCTGCACGTTTGCTACTGAAAAATCCCACTGCTTGATGGTGATTTGTTTGCCTGAATGCCCACCACTGATATTTATATATTCATTCATTATTATATAATGATTATGTATCTACATATATATATATACCTAATGTATACATATATAGTCGCTGGCTTGTCTTTACTAACTACTAATTCAGTCCACCGCGACGACCCGTCTTCCAGAATCACTTCTCGCAGGCCGCCGCGTCGCCGCGTCGCCGCTCGCAGGGTGGCAGCTGTACAGATGGGAAAATACCAGACGCGATGCATGGAAAATATTCCCAGGTTGCACCAATCAGGCAAGTGTTTTCCATGGAAAATATATATGAAAATCCGCATGGTGAGTTTACTCACCGATGATGTGGCAAGTTGATGCAATTTGGGATGAGAAATGCCTGGCTTCTTTGAGTATATCAGCCGTCATTCTGTGATGAAGCCCCATGTGGGTAAACCATCACTTTTTGAGGTACGCCTGGCCTCATTTCCCTCACAGGGCACTCCGCCTTTTTTGCTGTGCAAAAAAAGGGAAAAAAGGCACCTAATACCGCAAGAATTGATTCTTGACAGCGTGCTTTCACAGGTCATTTACCCTCCGGTAAACATACAAAAAGCTATTGAAAATTGTCATTTATAGTTGATTTACCCATTGAAAATGGTGGTTTTCCATAGCTATGTTAAATTACCAGAGGGTATACCTATACATAGACAAATAAATATAATGTAATGTAATGTACTGTACTGCAAAGTACTGTACTGTACTGCAATTCAACGGAATGGAAGGTATATAATGCAATGCAATGCAATGTACTTTATGTTATGTTAAGTTCACTGCGATTGGTGCAACCTGTCGTTTAGCACAATAGTCTGCCATGCTGAGTCGTTCCGAATTTTGCCTCAGACTTACGAGCACGAGAATCTTGTGTCATGCCTCTCTGGGGCTGTTGGACCATGGGTTGATGATGGCCTCAACAGGGTACCAAGCACCTACCAGTATCTATCAAATCTATCCACCAAAGTGATTGTTTTGGGGTCTCCTTGGCAATTTAGAGAGGATATCAACCATAGCTGGTTGTTTTGCTGGGCATCGCTTAGGCCTAGGCCGTTCACGGTCCCGAAACTGGCTGATAGAAGGTTGGATCTGGATGGAACTCCCTTCAGTGTCTTCAGAAGTTGGAGATCCCCCAACTCATCCACTATTTCATGATGCTAGGAGGGGTGCTTGCAGATCTTGGGGTGAAGATGACACCAAAGATGGTGCTGTTGAAAATACCTGAGAGGTAATTTCACCTGGTGTGTTGGAAACTCCTCCATAGAAACAGATGCCACCTCCATAAAAGATGGATGCAAAGGCAATGGCACACTTTTGGACACCAGGCTCATGCGGGCTCATGCCGCATCAGTTGCTGTACATGGGCTAGCCACAGCTTCACTGATGCAAGCCACTCAAAGGGCTGAAGCTGCGCGGAGACCATCCACATCCGCCAGACTTCAGAGAACAAAAGCGAACTGAGGCCGTGTGAAAGATGGGTCAACATATTCAACCCTTTTTTTGTAACATATTGCAACCACATTCCCCCTTGATTTCTTCGTTAAATAACCGTTAAATATGTGTTTGAACCATTTTAAACAGAACTTTTCTTGGTTTTTTCGTCAATCTTTCAGTGTGGGGCATTGGCTCCAACTTCTCCCGATGCCATCTGTTTACACCACGAAGCGTTTGGCATCGGCGAGGCAAACCTGGCACCGTGGCACGCAGCAGCTGAGAATGACTATGATCGTGAGAGTGACGATTACAAAAGTAAGGATCGTCATGCAAACCATGATTCAAAAAGAAATGATAACACATCTATTATTACAATATGATCACGCAGCATTCAACACATTCGAATACCGTGTGTTGCCATTCTAAGAGAGTGACCCCCATCACCCCCATCACCAAGCCACGCCTAGGATCCCAGGATCCATCCCCCCAATACTTTGTCCCTAGAGGAATGTCGTCTTCCCCCAACTCATGGCAGGGCCTATGGGCCTATGTTACTTGATGGCTTAATGTTTCATGATTATGTATATATATACGTATGTATACTTTACTTTATCTAAAAATTAAATCTACTAATATACTTTCTGCTAGCATTAAAAAAAAAAAAACACATTTCCTGATTTCAAAAACCCCTCCTCATCGAAGGTCGAGAAATGCTCCGGAATCTCGGGTTGGGTATGATCCTGGCGATGCCGCAATGCCCACGGCGACGGGGGGATTTTCCATCACGCCGCCATGTTTGACTACCATAGCTATGGAAAATGGCCCATTTATAGATGGTTTACCTGGGTTTACCTATTAAAAATAGTGATTTTCTATAGCTATGTTGAATTACCAGAGGGTAGCTATTGAAAATGGTGATAGAAATAGTGGATTGACCTATTAATAGCATGGTGATTTTCCATAGTTTCTTGTATGTTTACCAGAGGGTACCAGAGGGTATTCCATTGAATGAGCATTTACAAACGGTTCATATTGTTCATTGGGCATGTCACATGCAGCCATGTTCCTTGTTGAGCATGACCTTGGACAGAGTGGAACTCACATCATTCAGTTGATACCCGACTCCACACGTGCATCAACGTAGATCTGGAAATCCATATGGTTATGGGATGTTATGGGTCAAAACCGTGGTACCCTAGGTCCTAGGTACCCTAAGTCATAGCTGATTTATGTATGGTTCCCCCCAATTGTTTATCCAAAGATGGGTCAATTCCCATAGCTTTTGACCCATGGCCCATCCCCATATGGTGGCTTTCCAATGGCTTTCCATAGGAAAATGATCAGTACCCACTCAGCATGAGTTCCTGTAGTATCTGTAGTCCATTCCCACTACGAAAAAATGTCCTGAACTGAAACCCTGGTTTAGTGGATTTATTCATGGTAGAAAAGCTAGCTGAAAGTTGAGGCTTAATCGGTTAATCCCATCCCCAGCAACTCCTCATGTTAATGAATAATGTTGGTCGATAGAGAAAATATCGAACCTTGGAGGCAAGGACCAACTCCCTCATCATCTTCAGCTGAATCTCGTACTGCTCCTGGTGAAATTGGAGAAACACATCATCAGCTCACGGCTCAGCACCCAGGTTACATACTTCTCATGTCACTGTAAGTTCTTGAGCTGCTAATGCATGTTGGCCACCTCCTGTGGCAGCCATGGGGGACAAAGGCGTGATTTGGATCTATCCCCACCCCTTGGTGCTCAGTTTTCCCAGTAAAAAGCACCCAGGTTCCCAAAACGAACGACAGCACACAACATTCACCACACCCAAAATGGATCGAAATGGATCGAAATGTGAATTTTAGACAGTTTTTGAGCCATACCGGCCATACCCTTTTGGTCTGATAATGGGGTATCCCGGTATCCCCAAAATTCACAACGGTTCATCATGTTCCCCATCAAAAATCGCTGTCTCAATGCCCCCTTTAATAGACACCCCGAGCTCCAAGCTCTCCGTCCTTGGTCTGACGCCTCAAAATCTCCATGCACTTGGGGTGCTCCCTCTCCTCCTTCTTCCAGATCTCCACACACTGCTGCGAGCAGCTCATGGCCTTTTCAGTCACAGGCATCTTGAACTTCATGAAGCACTCAGGGTTCTGCATCAGCAGCATGGTGTCCTGAAAAAAAAACTTCTGAGGGAGGTTGGATGAAGTTGGATGAAGTTGGATGAAGTTGGACGATGTTGGGATGTCGTCTCAACCAAAAAGTTGATCACCCAGAAATGCCGAGACTCTCAGTTGTCGTTCTTTTGTAGCAGTAAGGTCAAGGATGAGGCAGTTTCATTGCCCGATACTGAGACCAACCAAGGTCTAGTCTGTTTAGTCTCGTTAGCGATGCGATGGGCACCAAAAAAGGCTGCGTGCCATGATGGTGGTAATTAACTATGATTCTATGATAATCTGATATTTGTCCAGGCAAAGCCCCAACGGGCTGTCAAAATGTCTGTCTATACCTGGCCCATCATGGCCCATCGTTGCGCGTGGTGAGGGAGGTGCGTCACATAGCTAGAGGCATCTTTGAATGGTGTGCTCGCCTCCTGTGGGTAGAAGTCCCTGATTTGCAACGACAAACTATCTGATCATCGCGCAGTATCATGCAATTTCGCAAGATTCGAGGTTTTTCAGTACAAAATCCAACAGTTCATACAATGTGGGGCCCCCTAGTTATAAGTTGGCTTATAACCCCATCTAACTATGGTTATAACTACCATAAACCCTAGTTATTGTAGTTATGTTCACCAACTTAGCTATCTTGGCCCAACAGTTCATATTTCCAAGCCAGCGGCCAGTAACCTGATTTTTTTTTAAATGGCCCATTTATAGATGGTTTACCTGGGTTTACCTATTAAAAATAGTTATTTTCTATAGCTATGTTGAATTACCAGAGGGTAGCTATTGAAAATGACCATAGAAATGGTGGATTTACCCATTGAAAATGTGGTGATGTTCCATAGTTTCTTGTATGTTTACCAGAGGGTACCACTCTAATAAAGCGCGTCATCAACTGGTTTCATCTGTTTTCTATTTCGGGGCCCCAGCTCAAAACGGCAGGGCGAACCAGCCCCAAAAATGGGATGACCCCTGAGATGAAGCATGGAACTTTCTGTGGAGTTCCACATGGGACCAGAAATGTGGCAAAGCTGTGTTACTTTTCCTGGAAGAAACCTATGATGTTCCGGATTCTCACAGATAAAGTAAAACATGGTTGCTTTATCGTTGTTTGCGTTCTTGTTGTTGATGCATCACTATTGGTTCAACGTGATAAACCCAATTGTAAACCATCCCTAATATCACTATAACTGTGTGGTAACTATCCATCCCCAAATTGATGGTTTGTTTTTGGGTTGCCGACAATACAGTATATGGAGGTTTCCTGAAATAGGGGTACCCCCAAATCATCCATTTTAAAAGGATTTTCCAGACCATCCATTTTGGGGTACCCCCATTTTGGGAAACATCCATATATCAAGTGAAGTAAGTTCATATCCCATCTTTCAACTCACCCCCCACCTCCTCACTACAATAGTAGTCGCCATCTTGTGCGCACATGAAGTGTTGTTGGTTGCGGAACATCTGCGGCAACCACTCCTGCGAAATTTTTAAAAAATGGCAGAGCGTGCCCAATTTCGGAAGGGATGGAGAAGTCAATCAAGAACATCCAGGCAATATTTCGTAGCTCCCAATCAGATAGAAAAGTAATCCACCATTTTCATATAGCAATAATAAACCACCCATATTTTGATGGTTTATACCCCCATGATCCCCCATTACCATGCTTTGAGTAGGATTTTAGTTTTCAGTCTTTTTGAAGTCTTGGAAGTTCTACAGTAGCATGAAAATATCTGAACCTACCGTCCTTGATAAGTCCTGTGACAACATCATCAAATTTGCTCGGGCTGCCTAGCCCCCATACAGCAACCACCAAGATGTAATTCTTGAATCCCACAGCATGGGCTAGGACCCTTAAAACATTGCGGTGAATAGAAACCAAAGACTGTATTCAAAAAATAGGTTGGAGGACATCCCAACATGTTGTGATCTGCTCATTTTGGTATCGGTATCTTCACCACCGTCATGTCGAACAGCTAATCACCAAACAGTCTGGACAATTTACCATCTGGTTATTTAACGTAGCTTCGGAGAATTCGCTAAAAATTGTGATTTTTATTGGAAATTCATCTATAAACATTGTCAATGTTTGATAGTCCGCAAAAAATAAAAACTGTTTGCTGGTGATTTTCCGTTGCAAAAAAGGGTCACGGATTAGTTTTCCATCCAAGGTTGGGCATGTGTGTAGGTATAGTCGGTATAGTCAATCCCAAATCTGCTATCTTTGGCCATTACCCTCTGGTAAATTAACATAGACCCTGGCAGTTGTCGGGGTTGGAAGACTAGTTTCCATGAAAAACATTGGCTATTTTCAGGGTCCAACTGTTAATTTACCAGAGGGTAAACCCCACCATTCTTCATTTAAATCCCATTTACCAGAAGGTAAATCTCATTTTCCCAGATTGAAATCCCAAACCCCATTTAAATCCCACCATTCTTCTGTTAATTTACCAGAGGGTCAAACCTGACCCTTTTCCCGTTGACAAACCAACATGGTGGTGGCTCGGCCCGTCTCGGCACCGAGATTCATCTCGGTGCCGATGTTCTGGGAGGGGTGTCTCGTTGTTTTCGGAGGCACCATGCATAAAAAAGGGGATACCCGCTGGATGGTGATTTTTCAGGGAAAATCCATCTACCCTCTGGTAAACTGTTACATAGCTATGGAAAATCACCATTTTTCGTGGGAAAATCTACTATTAATGGCCATTTTCAATAGCTAGGTTAAATTACCAGAGGGTATTTCAATGGATGATTTTGACCCCCAGGACTTGGGAAACTTCCATACTGTCTGTGGATAAAAAATCAGATCCCCAAGCTGAACACTTCGGCCTCTCGGTCAGATGATTCCCCCAATACCATCAGTGTCATCCGTGACGTCCCGACGTGAGGTCTTTGTAACGCATCCAGATCTCTCCCTTTTTGCTGGTCAACTATCTCCTTTGTATAATCAATGGCCATTCCAGGAACCTAAATTGGAGGTACCTACCATATATAAGGCCTATTTTTCAGGCCTATGTAAGGGAATATTGCCCCAAAATATGGCCAGAAATATGGTACTAACGTACCTCCATTTTAGGATCCTGAAATTCCCATTGATATAATACCCTCTGGTAATAACCAACACTTTGCGAACTGGAAAATCATGGTTAAAATCACCAAATGTTTTTCCAGGGCAATGATCGAACTACTCCTATCCCCCTAATATCCAACACCCCCCTTAGAAACCATGGGAAAAAAATGCAAGTTCCACATGATTGGGACCATTTGGGGGGTGTTTAATATTAGGGGGAGGGGATAAACATGGATTTAACTGGGCCACAAGAAAACCTGGCAGTAACCGAAATTTCTACAGGCTGTCCTGCAGAGCGGCCTGGCACTTGTCGTATTCCAGGTGGCTACTGAGCGCGGTACAGAGAGTGCCCGCATAGCAAACGCCGTACTCCTGGAAAATGTTCGGACTCGATGTTAAGGGGATTTCACCAAGAAGAAACAAAGAAATCATGGGGGTTGAAGACATTTTTCTGGGATTCAAATGGAGATTTTCGTGGGAACAGGGATTGAACAACAAACCAGGGGCATTCAAATTGGAATATCATGGGGTTTTTTAAGGATTTTAAGGGGATGTTGTCCGGGATGAAATGACATAGTGACATACTTGTCTAATCCGCACTACAGTGGTAAATTAACCATTAACCAAATGGGGATCGTCTAATCGCAATTATCCGAATGTTAAGATGGGAATGTTCAGATGTGGATAACACATGTTAACAATTTCTTGGGGATATCTAGCCATAGAGATCTACTGGGATTTTTTTTTGAGACCAACAAACCATGGATTTTCTTGACCAACTGTAGGTTTTGCAAACGGGAATATATAATGGGATGAATAATGATGAATAGATCAGTAAAATGGGTGCTGATCTAGGTGGAGTTCACTAGATGAATGTATTTCACCATTCTATAGACCATAGCAGCCCCATATCCCCGCTTGAACTGGGCTGTGATCCCATGGTTTCAGTTAAATCATCGCCCCAGCTACACCCAAAATGATCATCAGCAAACCCCCTGACAGAACATGGCCAGCAAAATGTCCTAGCGTAAATAGGCATCTAGGGAAAAATCGCAGAACTATGCAGAACTGGGAAATTTGACAAACTCTGCAGTTTCGAAGTTTTGGGGTCCTAAATTTCGATCCATGCTTAATCCATGCTCATTTACAACAACCCCAACACTCTCCAGGCATGCTCTCGTTGCAGGGGTGATACTCCGCGTCTAGAGCACCAAAAATGGATTCCGATGATCTTGTTGAATCACATGCAGCGATACTCTGAGTTTTGATCAGGATTTCCCTGCTCTTGCATTACCACCCATGTGAGTATGGGTGAAGTCATTTGTTCCCCTTAAAACCTTAAAATTGGACGATGATGGAAGTGGTTCGTTCAAAAAAATTGAACAAAAACCAAACCTGTCCTGATTTCACGGGAGGTAACATGGATGTGCATTCCAGCAAGCAACTGGTTCATGACCATGGTACCCACACTTCTTAGCATCACCCAATTGCTGGGTCTGAGGATCAGCATGGCTGCTATCCACTCATCTCCAATTGCTGGGCAAAAATGCTACGTTGAATCCTAGTTTTGCTGCTTCAACTCGCAATTTGCTGTGTAAGGACTGCACTTCCTACTCAACTACCCTGTAAAGTAACATCGCCATGGAAAATGCCCATATAGTTCGATGATTTACCTCTTACAAATGGTCAATCAGAAATCCATCATTTACTTCGATGCTTTTGCAAACTGAACCTCCGTTGATAATGGATTTTCCCATGAATTTCCCATTAAAACCATTGAGAAACTTCAGTTTTCCCACGTTTTTTCCCGCCCTCCGCGTCCTTATCGAAGGCGGCCAAGCCTGCAATGCAGTCGGGCTGCCCACAGAACTCGTCCAGGCCCTGGTGGGTCTTCTGTTGCACCGACGCAATGGCCTTGTCCTTTTTGTACCGCTCCGGTGGAACGGGGTGGAACGGCTGTTTGAAACGCTAATTTTCATCGCATGGCTGGTTGGTGGTTTGAACCCTACCCCTCTGAAAAATGATGGAGTTCGTCGGTTGGGGTTATTGTTCCCAATATATGGAAAAATAAGAAATGTTCCAAACCACCAACCAGATGGGTTTGTCTGAAAATCTAAAGTAGAAACCTAAATTCATCGGTGAATCGTCATTTTCCCTCTTTCTAAAGCACCATTTGGGTGGTATACACCATTTTCAGAAAGATCCAAATCATCCATAAAGTGGGAGTTGATCGCTTTTTTCCTGGAATGCAAAACAAAGCATAGTGGGAAAGTAATCCCTGGTCCATAAGTTGTGTTTTCTGTCGGCGACTGCTGCTTTTTTCAAGAAATTGATGTGGATGCCACGGGGGAACCCCTAAACTCTTGCAAAGAGGCAGATAAATCATGATTTGGGCCAAGCCTCAATAGGAAAAACTCGTAAGTACATAACTAGAAAAACATATAGGGAAAAAAACATGTTTACCTGTGGGACAATCATCTATCAATGGGACCTGTGAAACTGCTGGAAAATCCAGCTAAATGGATAACTCGGACTCTGCCAGGATGTCGCTTCAATGATGTTTCCCCCCCTGGTGGTCTCCAGGTGTCCATTTGGGTGTGTCTGAAAATAGTGTACCCCTAAACCCAATGGTTAATGATCATTATCCCTATTAAATGGCTATAATTGGGAATATACCCTATTTTCAGACAAACCCATTTTTTTCGATCCATTGCTGTCCTTTGCAGAGCGGATCAAGGAAGAGTGCATCAGCTCCTGCATCGGCGAGGCGAGGCCCAACTGGAACAGGGAAAGTGGGACTTCAACTACCGAAAACCAGAAATCTGACCAAAAGGCAACTTTCTGCAATCATAAACCTGGGATTCGCCCATCAGTGGTGATTTAAGCGTGCAAAACATTCGACTCAACCAACAAAAACATTGCCGGAAGGGCTCCATAGGACCAAATGGCCCTGGACATTGCTGTAGAGTGTGGCCTACTGGGTTTGAAAGCGCAGGTTTCAAGAGGTCGAAGTATGATTTTCTGCTCCATCCTCCCGCCATGCAGGCTACCCGAGAGTCATGTTCTGCACAGAAAAAGGGACCCCAACCTATCTGAAATCCTTCCTTCAAAGTCCGGTTTAGATTTCTTCATTTTGGGCTCCCATATCTTGGGGTAGTCTATCATCGATCTACTCCACCCCGGCCTGCACCAAAGGCTTATGCACGGTCTCCAAGAACTCCAGCAACCCCCAGGCGGCGAAAGACGCCAGCGCCTCTGGGTCAAAGACTTTGCCGCACTTGCCCTGCAACTCTCCTGGAGGTGACCGTCCCACCCCAGTGTGACTCATGGATTCGCCACGGGGTGTGGATTCTACCAGGCTTGATGAAATGGTTTGTTGTTTTCACTGGGCTAAACAACGACCAAGTCATCAAACATGGATCCCCAGAGGGGATCCCCTCATGGGATAGCATTGATGTGGCTGGTTTGCCATCTCCGCGGATCACTTTTTTGATCACATACCCCATACCCCCCGAACGATCCATCCCGCAATGTATTGGATCGATCCATGACTCGGGGTCCGAGTTAAAAATTGGCATCCCATTGCATCTCCATCTCTATGGGTATGAGTCAAAACCTTGGTACCCTAGTGAACCCCAAATAACTGGTAAATGGATGTTCATCCCCCCAAATATAGCAAGATTGGTTTTGATACATCCCCATATAACAATGGTTTAAACCCCAATTTAATCATGGTGGACCTCCTACAGTACTGTGATGGAATTTTTAGGGGAACCCGCCTGCCATCCGCGCAGCATCCATGCAGTGCCCTGTGGTATCCATCACCTCCTTTCCTCAGGCTCACGTGATATGTCTATATATTTCCTATACAAAGCCATGAAAGAATACTTGGCATGGCTTAAAACATATCAAAACCTCGTAAAACGGGGTGATGAATGGTCACCTTGCAGGGGCAACCCTATCTACATAAATATGGGTGTGTCATGGTGTGTCTGAACATCAGGGATACCCTATCTACATAAATTGATGGGAAAATTGCTCATCAACCACTCAATTTCAGGGGAACTTTGGGGATATTTTCAGACTTACCCTCTGGTAAACTAACATAGCTATTGAAAATGACCAGTTATAGTGGATTTTCCCATTGAAAATGGTGATTTTCCATAGTTATGTTAGTTTACCAGAGGGTATGTCCTATGTGTATGCTGAGAATCGGCCCTTCACTTGAGGAAAAAAATGCTCATTGGATACCCTGAGGCCCTACATAGGACCTGGTGTCACAAGATCTCCCATTACAAGCTCCATGGTGATGGGGATGTCCAATTCCCATGTTTGATTACCGGAGGCTAATTTCAAGAAATGGTGATGGGTGAAGTTTGCGCATCAACAAAGGGCTGTTTCTTCTACAGGCTGCTTCATTGATGCCAGATCAAACTTCGGAGCCCAAAAAAATAGCAGAGCAAATCCCAAATGAAAAGAAACATAGCGCCGCGCAATTGATGACTTACTGGTGCTAAACGTAGGGAATGGATGGGAATGGGGGAATGGGATGATTATTGATAGTTATTGTGGATCATTCCCTCATTCCCTGCTAAGCACCAGTAAGATGATAGCAAAGTAAAATGAAAGTATTGGAAGAAAGCGGAGAACCGCATGAATCCTCATCACATTGCTAGCCTAACTCGAGCAGAACTGCCAACTTACCCAGCGCTGAATCATCTGAAAGCCTGAGATGTTCCCTTTTTTGACGCTTCAGAATGACGTCAAGAAAAGAACGCAACTCCCACCACCATCATCAGCTTGCCCCAATCCCACACCCGGCCGTTCCAAGCCCAGTGGCCATGTTGTTTGATCCACTCCAATGCTCCATCCAATGGATCAAAGGGCGCCGGCTGATCAAAGCGCTGCGCCGTTGCCAAGCCCAGGCCCAATGCTACGGCGCGCAGCATGCGGGACATATCGAAGGAACGGGGCCGATCTAAATTGGCGGATTTTTGTCCGAAAGGCGCCAGAGGGCACGAGACTCAAAAGCTTGGGCCCAGCGGAGATTCACGACAGGAGCCCGATTTTTTTAGTTGACGTATACCTTCTGGTAATTTTAACATGCGTATGGAAAAACACAATTTCAAATGGGTAAATTCTCGAACTCGATGGGCCACCTACATCATAGCTACGCAACAAATTGCCGGAAGCTGTACCCCATTTTCAGACCCAAAAAAAACCGTGTATCAAGCCTAGGCCACGCGTTTCAGGCCGTTATCCAGTTTCCTTGGTCCGCAGATGACAGCTGCGGGGGCGGTGCGTAGAAATTGGGTCTGGAAATAGGTGATTAACCACCTAACTGGCTATTTTAATATATTTTAATAAGGAAAATAGTGATTCACCAATGGTTTTAGTGGTACCCCATTTTCAGACAAACCCAATTCTATCTTTAAGCGGAAACGGAACAAACCTCCAGATCTACAGATTCCTGTAGACTTGGCTCAAGGGAAAAGATACGGGAAACTATACTGTACTTGGTGGGAAAACCATGGTTTCAACCGCAAATAACAGCAAAATGTTCCCTTCAATTTTGTCAACCAGTCCATTGAAAGTCACGATAAATTGATATTATGCAATTCCATGATTGGTGATATTAACTCCCACTTTCTCATGGTTTGATGGCAGATTCTATGCTGCGCCGTCCATGCTGAAAAACAAAATCTGATAGATCTATGAAAGTTCGTAATAGTACGCAGGTTCCAGACATTGTAATCATCCAAAATTATCCACAAATCATCCCCAAAATCATCCCCAAATCATCCCAAAATTATCCACAAATCATCCCAAAATCATCCCCAAATCATCCCAAAATCATCCCAAATCATCCCAAAATCATCCCAAAATTATCCACAAATCATCCCCAAATCATCCCAAAATTATCCACAAATCATCCCAAAATCATCCCCAAATCATCCCAAAATCATCCACAAATCATCCCAAATTCATCCTCTGTCGCTCCAGTTCTCCATCTCTCCAAGTGGCTGCACGGTGATCTTGCCATCTTCCAAGGTCCAGGTTTCATTGCAGACCTTCTCCACGAAATCCATCTTGGGCTCGATCATCAGGATGCCTTGGCAGATTGGATTGCAAAGGGCTGGAAATCGCCTGGGAAAAGCGGGAAAAGCCAGGTGTGGAAATGCTGAAATGGTGGGGGAATCGGGGAAAGGCTGGGGAAAAGCTCAGGAAATGGTCGGAAAAAGCTGGGGAAAAGTTGGGGGAAGGCTGGGGAAAGGCTGAAATGGCCGAGAAATGCTGCGTAAATGCTGGGGAAAAACTGGGGAAATGGTGGAAAACATGCTGAAAGGTCACCAAGAAGACATTTAGACATAAAGAACTTGTAGTAGTTTAAACAGAAGCACCAGGAATGGTGGTGGGTTAGTCGTTGATGTCCTTTCAGCACACATGGGTTGAATAGAACAAAATGGGAATGTGCCCAAAAACGGGACCCAAAGGCCTTTGTGGCTCCTATATAATGGTAATTTTGAATGTAACCAAAAAGAATTTGAAATGGAAAAACATCGTTGGGTGTGTGTCCAAAACGGGGCTTGGGTACTAATTGATTCCCAAGGCTGGGTAAAGCAAAACATTTGGGCAGCTGCCATTGCAAGAGAAGTAGAATGCTAAGACCGGGGTGAAAAAGTGGGAATGGATCGGGATATGTCAGTGATGTAATTGATGACAATTCCCAGACAAGATTTAAGGCCATCTTGGACAATATCCCTAATACCTAGGCATGGTGTTTGATGATATCGTTTCAAGGTTGCTCCAAATGATGCATGTAGATGTCCGATTCAGACTTTAGACACCGTCGGCGTTTCAGTAGAGAACTTGGTGAAGCGGAGCGCTTTCAAAATGCCACATGTAAACCGGCATTATCTTGCAGAAAGATTTGATGCGAGTGGTTAGTGCTTCAAATGGAGCCACAAATGATGGAGAATAAGATAATATAATATATACATATATATATATATGCATATAATATATACATATATATATATATGCATATTTATAATTATGGGTGACCATTTACATGCCTTTGTTCCATCCAAAATGTTGATGCGTAATGTTTTGCTGCTGCGCAAGACAACGATTCTGATATCTCCTGGTATTTGAGCACGGTTGCAGGTGAAATTCAACCTACCAAACAGCCAACTAGGGTTCTGGAAAACAGGGCGAAATGACCGACATGTTACCTGGAATACGGCCCACCAGTGCAGCGACCCACAACAATGAGGGGCTCTAGCTACCAAATAATCTTGATGGGCGTTCCACTCTGGCTGTTGATGGGCGTCTACCCAATTGGAATTGTAGCACCTGCATTCATGGCATTTTTACCCTATCGGTTAAGCCCCATCATACTGGGGCCCCATGCCCACATGGTTGAATACTAAAAATGACCCATTTGTTTGACTCCGTTGGGGGCTCCAAATTTTGAGCCATACCGGCCATAGCCCTCAATCTAACATAGCTGCCTCAGTTCGATGATTTTCCCCATGGAAAACAATGGTGATTTGCCTGCCCCATCCACCATGACTTCCCAAGAGACCACCCCGGAAGTTGTTCAGCGCCTGATTAGGGGCTTAAAACACAACGAAACTTGTGGATCAGGACATCAAAACAAGATCAACCAATGATGCTGGGAACTTGTTTCAACATGTTGAAAAACATTGAAAAACACTATATACATCCAAATGAATATGTCTGAAAACAGGGAAAAAAAAACACCTCCCAAATGGATCCAAATGGCTATTCTAACTGTGAAAATGATGATCAACCCATGGATGTGATGCTTTTTCTCCACGTGCCGCACCTTGGACAGAGCCTCAACCGTCTCCACATCCAAGTAGTTGGTGGGTTCGTCCACTGCGATGAAATGAGGCTTGGTCCAGAACCTGCAGCACTGGCAATTGTTTTTATGTTTTTTCCCATCAAAAACATGGCAAAGGTCTGAGACAATTACAGAATTACTGGCAAAAAAATACTGGCATAATTACTGTATACATGCATGCAATGATAAGCTTTTGTAGGCATGCATTTCTTGCTGGCCGCTATCTGGGGATCAAAATCTATTCGAGTGCAGGTCAAGCCACAAGAGTCGCACCCAGATGCTCTTGACATACCCGAAATACCCAAGATGCCAGGAATAGAAATGCTGGGATGTTTCCACTACACTCTGCTTTCAATATCTGATGGCCACTCTTGTGATTTGCGGCGGATAGATTCGTTCAATCCAACCGACAAATCTACTCCCAACCACAGGCTTCGCACTGGCGAGTAACATGGCGGCCAAAGACAATCTCACCTGGTGAGCTATGCCAGCTACCCTCTGGTAAACTAACATAGCTATGGAAAACCACCATTTTTAATGGGTAAATCCACTATAAATGGCAATTTTCAATAGCTACGTTAAATTACCAGAGGGTATGCGATCATCGGGACTGAATGGGGATATGATCAGCACCAGCTGTGCGGCAAGAAGTTCTTGGCCATATGACCAACGAAAAAAGGAAAAGTGTCCAAGACAATCAAATGCTACCAGCAATACCCTCTGGTAATTTGACGTAGCTATTGAAAATGGCCATTTAAATAGTGAGTTTTCCCATTAAAAATTGTGATTTTCCATAGCTATGTTAAATTACCAGAGGGTAAGTTTACAAGATTTCTGGAGAATCCTTAAGGTGTCCAAGACATCACCTGACGAGTCCATCGTGATTTTCTTCCCCACCGTTTTGGCAGAAAATCCCACCTTTTTGGCGGGCAATTTTTAAACCCAAAAGAATGGATCACCAATTGGTTCAGAACGTGGTACCCTCTGGTAACATACAAAAAACTATGGAAAATCACCATTTTTAATGGGAAAACTCACTATAAATTGCCATTTTCAATAGCTATGTAACAAATGACCAGAGGGTAAATCCAAGTTCATAACATTTCATAACCATCCCCAATGACTTACCATGGGTGGAATTCAAACCATCCCCAACTGCTAGGGGAAAAAAGTTGCATTTGGTAAACACAACATGACCAAAGAAAGAGCTACCCACCTTCTGTCCGGCAGAGAAGCCGCGGACTTGCTGGTTGCAGCACATCTCCTGAAACGAAACTGGGAGAATCATCCAAGGTATAAAGATGATGGAAGATGGATAGAAAAGGATGAAATCCAATGCGGATCGTCATTCAAGGTAAAAATAAAGAACAAAAAATAGAACAACTACAGGCACCTGGATGCAAATTGAAGGCCTTCAAATCAATTGCAACGCATTTCTCTCTCTTTGGTGGCTTCCCTCAGCATTCTGAAGCCATCACCTTCCCTCCAACCTTTTCAGTCGATTACATTCATCACTCTTTGGTATCAAATGGCAGCAACTGTTCCGTTCACTTGACCCATACCGTTCTTTGATGCAAACCCTTCGTCCTATTGGTTCTTAACAACCCAAAACCTAAAGAATTGCTGGCACTATATGGCAATACAGGCATTTTATTGGAAACCTGATGCCACGAAACCAACAAATTAGATCAAATTAGTCATAGTGAATTCAATTCTATCCATATCGCCACTTTTAGTGATTGAATTGTGTAAATTTAGCCTAAAACCATCTGATTTTGGGCCGGTTTCCTCTATGAACTATCATCAACAGCGGCGCCTCATCAATACCAAAGGCCTCGCAATGCTTCACGATCTCTCCTTAGCGTCAAGCTTTGGGGTTTCAAACCACCCAAAAATAGGGGTTGAAACCACCAGGTGTGGGTTTCTCCAAACACTAGGAATACCCTTAAATGGAGATTGGAATAAGTTGTTTTCAAACAAACCCATACAGTAAGCCACAAAAAATATTTTTTGAACCACCAAAAACAGGGTTGGAACCATTGGGCGAGAGGTGTTACATCAGCAAAAATGGCGATGCGTCACCGACACCAGCAACGATGTAATTGTTGGGGAGATGCCTGTGAGGTAGTTCCGCTGGTCACATCCTGAATATGAAGAGCAGGGGCAATCTGTTGAATCTTTGGGACGAGTATATCCCATTGTATCCCATATCATATCCCATCATATCCCATTACATCCCCACAATTGCTGGAGTGATACCCATCTGGCTGACCTCCCCCTTTCACCAAACATAAGTTACCCTCCGCTAACCCAACGCGGCTTGCTCGAAACTCCACCATCTGGCTCTTGTTTTTTCCCAGCTATACACCTTCATTTACACCAAAATATTCAATTGCTTTCTTTGATGACACCGGATGACAAGTCCAAAATAAGCTTCGGTGGTATCCCCAACGGCCGCAACGTTTTGTTTTCACAAGTCTTTCTGAAGCGTGCTGCGAAGCCAAGCGCTGGAAACGCCTCAGCTGGGTTTCCTTGAGTTAAATGGCCGCAAATCCTGTTGAACCTGACCTGGCTCTGCGACATTTTGACTTCCAAATGTGTTTCGCGCCACAACGGCGTGCACTTCTTCAACATCTCAACTTCCAAAATGCTCCAAGAATGTTGTGTTTTGTACATTTTGACTTGGAAGTTTGACATCTCAGGACTCAGGTCCTAAAAGTGCTCCGAAGCTGAATTGCTTTGTAATTGTTTGCTTGGACCTGTGCTTCGCACCACAGCGACGTGCGCTTTTTCGACAGCCTGACTTCCAAAAGTGCTCCGACGTTGAAATGTTTTTAGCTTTTTCACCTTCCAAATGTGCTTCGCGCCACAACGGCGTTTGGACAGCAGGCCGATGCTCTTGTATGTCAGAATATGTCAGAGGTAGATATCAGTTAGTGCCTTGGATTTTCGTACTCCTTTCAACCCGGACATGCGATGGTTTCTACTTTTACTTTGTAGAAACCAATGCCCGGCTTGCCCACCTTGGGGTCCATCCAAGTGACAGGACCCCAGTGCTTACTTCCCTCAGGGAGAGCACTGCTCTCCTTTTTCAAAAAAAGCTTGCCGAGTTTCCAGCAACCCTTCGGGTGGAGCCTCACCATAAAGTTTTGATGCCCCAACCACGGGCTCTTCTTGTTATGGTGACCACCCGGCCAGCGACAAGCTGTTTCAGCTCCTGCATCAGGAGCCGCGGAGGTTATTTGGTACAAAACGCAATTGAGGGGGTGTTCCTACCTTGTTCTCCAGACAACAGTCCCGTCACGTTTTTTCTTGGGGTCTGACCTCGTTCTCCAATGCCGCACTTGTTTTTTAATCGCTAAATGCTTTATGTGCGATGCCTACCTCGTTCTCGGGGTGCTCCTACCCCATTTTACAACCTAACAATGATGTTTTCGACAAACCGGGGCACGCCGCAATACTATTCTCCGTTTAACCAAATAAAAGCCGTTGCTCAATAGCTTAGTCGGTTCAGGTTTCAAGCAGGCACTACACTCACTGGCGCACCTAGAAATTCACTCACTTACGCACCTGGGAAATGCACTCACTCGCGCACCTAGAAAATCACTTACTTACGCACCTGGGTCTCCATTTTATACGTAAATTACCAGGAAATTACGCTATCACGCATTGCAAACAAAGCGCCACGAAACCTTTAGGGATTTTAACTTGTTGCATTTTATACGTAAATTACCAGGAAATTACGCTATCACGCGTTGCAAACAAAGAGCCACGACACCTTTAGGGTTTATATCTTGCTGCATTTTTTACGTAAATTACCAGGAAATTAAGCTATCACGCGTTATAAACAAAGAGCCACGACACCTTTAGGGTTTATATCTTGTTGCATTTTATACGTAAATTACCAGGAAATTACGCTATCACACATTGCAAACAAAGAGCCACGACACCTTTAGGGTTTATATCTT
>Ga0126342_10007322_pt1 | contig 19677 bp, 21 predicted proteins | sample Cyp1metagenome_FD_92528 | JGI IMG/M metagenome (GOLD analysis project Ga0126342, IMG submission 92528) | Coral microbial communities from Lord Howe Island, Old Settlement Bay, Australia - Cyphastrea 1 metagenome | ecosystem: Host-associated > Invertebrates > Cnidaria > Coral ... | reverse complement strand
GGAAGCAGTGGGAAGTGAGAAGTGTGAACTGTGAAGTGTGGAGTGTGAAGTGTGGAGTGTGAAGTTTAAGTTTGGAGTGCGAAGAGCGCAGTGTGAAGTGTGAAGTGTGAGGTTTGGAGTGTGGAGGCAGCAGTGAGAAGTGAGAAGTGTGAAGTGTGGAGTGTGAAGTGTGAAGTGTGGAGTGTGAAGTTTCGAGTGCGAAGTGTGGAGTGTGAAGTGTGAAGTTTCGAGTGCGAAGGGTGCAGTGTGAAGTGTGGAGTGCGAAGTGTGGAGTGTGAAGACTTTGCTTCGTCTCTCGCTGAAAAAAAAAGGCCGCTTGTCGAGTGAAGGACACGGTCGGGACAGGCTGGCGTCGAACTATAGGTCATTTATTCTTGGGAAACTTCCGCCGCCGGCTTGCCCGGGTCTATGTTATTTTTCTTATGTGACTTACCCTCTGGTTATTTAACATAGCCATGGGAAATGGCCCATTTATAGATGGTTTACCTATTAAAAATGGTGATTTTCCATGGCTATGTTAATTTACCAGTGACTTATGTAGGATTGAACCACCCAGAAATTGGGTTTTGATCTATAGAAATGGTGTTTTAGCATGCATTTTTTTTTAGCAACAAAACGTTGGATATGTCTCTGTAACCAACGTACTGCTGCATTCAAAGGAAACATATGGGATTCAACCAACACCTGGAAGGGATTTCATCAGGAATCATAGCGATTTAGCCAACAACTTATGAACCAACAAATTATGGGTCTTAAACAAAGACATATGGGATTGAGCCAATAGAAACGCGATTTCATTCGAACAACTTGAGCCTTTAATCACCAAGACATAGGATTTTCATGGATTCTCTTATGGATTCAAGGCATTCCCATGGGATGTTCTGTACAAAATGGAGCCTAGTCATGCCGACCGCAGCTGGTTGCATTTGACGACACCGGAGGGTACATGATGAGGATAAGACTGGGAGAGGATTCACAGAACGAACATACGATTTCGATCGATTTCGTATATCCTTCCAAGATTGAGATAGTTGTGACTGTGCAGACAGTGCAGACTGTCAATTTAGCAAGAGGAATGAATCATCCTCAGATCTGTCTTTCAACCCTGTTTGACAATGAGGGGTAACTCCCCCCAAAGACGGTACCCCCCAATTGAACCAACCCTGGGTATTATTATGCCCGGGATCGACATGACCATAGTGAAATTCTTGGAAGCCATGCAAGACATTTCCAACAAGAGAACAGGCTATAAGAGATTGTTGTTGTTGCCCCTGAAATGCACATCTAACCAGATGAAGATATGCTGTGCTTCACCGCGTTGCCACGACTATGGTTCGGATTTAGCAGGAACCCATCTCAAATAGTCGAAGTATTCAGGGTGAATTAGGAACCCATTCAGCCAGTATGATGTGTTGAGTAACAGCCAGCTTACTTATCATCCGGAATTATGATGAAAAAAGGAAACACGACATATGGACACAATTCCTTTTGCATTACACTTCTGGTATCGCAGCAATGGAGGTGTGCTTCTTGGCCTCCGGTAACAGGCTGACAGTTTTAGATGCAGATGAATTTGAAGGAAAAGAAGCCAAGGAAGTGAAAGTTTTTTATGACCAGATTTAGGCAAAAACTCTTCGTTGAAGATGGTTCGCGTGAGACCTTGGATGATGAGGTCTTTGCATCAGCTCCGGTTCGGGTGCAACTGGTGCGCTCGGAATTTTGGCCAGCTGATGCTCAAGAAGTGAAGAAGGTGATCTCTGCAGGGACAATGATTCAGTTGCACTTGAACAGTTGCTGAAACGCCCACGGGATCGTAATGAGGCAAATGAACTAGGCGAGACACCATTGCTTCATGCTGCACAGCTGGGACATGTGCAGCCTATGCTCTTGTTACTGGAGGCAGGAGCGAAGACGGATCAGCATGAATTAGTTCACAGGTGAGAGGCCGCTTCCAAACTGTCCAACTGCTAGTCCAATCTGGATCAGTCATTGATCAAACAGCACACACTGGTGCAACCCCCTTGCGGGTTGCAGCTGCCAATGGCCATCTTGACACTGTGCGCTTTATAGTGGAAGCTGGGGCAGCCAAAGATCGAGCAGCCAACGGTGGTGCAACACCTCTGTGGGTAGTAGCTACCAATGGCCATCTTGACACTGTGCGCTTTCTGGTGGAAACTGGGCAGTCAAAGATGCCGCAAAAATGCTGGTGCAACGCCCTTGTACATTGCAGCTGCCAATGGCCATCTTGATACTTCGCGCTTTCTGGTGGAAAGTGGTGCAGCCAAAGATCGAGCAGCACACGATGGTGCAACACCTTCAATGGCCATCTTGACATTTCCCATTGTGCGTTTTTTGGTGGAGGCTGGTGCAGCCAAAGATCAAGCAGTACATGATGGCACAACACCCTTGTGCATTGGTGTGGCGAGAGGCCATCGTGACATTGTGGGTTTCTTTAGCGGCTCTTGTGCCAGCGGCTGCTGTGGACTTGGCATGGCAGCTAGGCCGTCGTGACAGAGTTCGCCTCATCTCAGAGCTCGGGGCGAAGTGCCCACCAAGCAAAGTCCGACGAACAGGAGACGCTGACGAGGCTTTCATCGGCAAAAGACTTGCAGCGATGAGGGGCACCAAACTAAAGCCCAAGAGGTATGAATTCTTGCGGTACTCTATCCTGGTTAGAGAGATTTCCATACATTTCCCCAGTTAATACTGATTCCCGACGACACGTAGGTTCTAACTCTCGTCCTTGGCGCCCCTTGTGAAAGTCTGGCATTTTTTATCGACTCTGGAACGACCTCATCGGAAATGATCGAGAGTGGCGCAATGACACCAAAATGATTCAGACTGGACGTATTCACACTTTGTGAGTGATATTTAATGATATATATATATATTATATTGAATTATATAGATATATTCATATGTATTCATATTATATATTCATATATATATATATATTACACATATTTATATATACATGTGGCACACACGCATAAATAAATAAATAAATATATATATTTAATATTTACCCAGTCACATGTAACCCCCTATATTTTGAATGCAGCTTGTTACATTGTTAGTCCTTTGTTTTTCGGAAGTTGGAGATGCCTATCTCCAATGGTTGGACACCGACACCTTCTCTGCGTGAGGGAGATGTTCTTTTGGTCGGAAGATTATAAACTTATATAACATGGGATGATGATTTGCAACGACTTTCAAGTTTTTCACGGCTTGAAAGCGCCAAGATCTGAGATCCCTGGTTTTCGAATTGGGGGATTGGATCATTGGGTTGAAAGCATAGTTATTACCAATTTATAGTTTATATGTTTATAGCATATATTCTGTACGGATCGGCTCACACCGTTTGTGTGTGTCACGTGTGTCAACAGCCTGGAACGTGGTGGTGCTTTGCAAACAACATATGGAACATATATGGGTTTGTCTGAAAATAGGCGACCTCTAAATTTCCATTGGTTTATCATGGTTTATCATAACTGCAATTTTGGGGTATACCCGGTATACCTAGTTTTCACACACAACCATAGGTGGTCAGCACCTGGCCCTGGCCGGTGCAAAATGAGGCGTTGTGAGCCGATGCTCCCTGCATGTGTCACTTTTCAGACCAGCTTGGACAAGAACCAGTGGAGGAGCGGAGTGACCGGTAACCTGGTGATCTGGTGATTTGGATCCCAGGAACCAAAGATGGGGACATTTTCTGGACATCTCTGATCTTTTGGTCGAGTTTTCCATTTCAGAGACTTGATGTGTAAAATGTGAGGATCCTGTGACATTCTCCATTCAGACTTGCTAACGCAGCGGGGCGTGCCCTTGGTAGATGTATTCCTTGTCAGGCGTGCCCTGACCTTCGAGTTCCGTGTAGGTGGGATGGATCACTGCCATGAGTGATGGGGAAGATGATCTCAGGGAAATCCCCATACACAACTGCTTAAGATTTCTAGGACCCCCTGACCCAATTAGTTCCATAGGTCATATCACTTGCCTCAGAATCCTGGAATTGGTTGAAAGGACACATTTTCCCGGACCCTCCCCAAAAAAATCCATGGTTTCTGAAACCCCAAGTGCTCGGTGGTTGAACGTCTTTTTTACATCTTGCCGAGTGGGCCTGGGGTTACGATGCCCAAGCCTTCACATGGCGCCCAAACAATGCTTCACGCCCCCAATTCTGGGATACATCATGGTTGTACCAGAGGGTCTCCCAAAACAAACATTTTTGGGTAGGTCCATTCTTGATGTTGAGTTGCTCAACATTCATCCGGTTTCCCGGTTTCCTCTTCATTTTTGGCCAGGTGAGCAGCTGCAATTCCTGGGTTTCTTTCGCTCCTGGGTGAGATCAAAGGACGCACCTGAGCGATGGGGGTGTCCAGGAAATGGGGGGTGATATATTCACATACAATATGCAAATAATATATATACATATATATATGATATGCTTATACATACTATGCATGTATATATATATAGATATTACGCATTATATTTTATATTTCATGCATACGTAAATACATATATGTAATATTATTTGCATATGTATATATGTACATGATATGTGTATATATATAGGCATATATACAATCTATTATATATATATTGTATGCATGTTTACAATATACATATGCATATGCATATATATATATATATATATATATATATATCATATATGCAAATATTATATATATGTATATATATATGTATATGATATATATTATATACATTTTTTTGGACTTTCATGTCTGGAAACAACATTCTACACATTTATGTTTTATTCTTTGGGAGTAAGTCGAACCATCTTCAAGGGCAAAATGCAAGATGAAACATACCTGTTGATGAAATACACCATTTCCCAGACATCAACGCCATGGATTCTCGATTCACATTCCAAGTGTTTGGGGCCAACAAAATCCGTTTGGATATCTATAGTAAGCCCCAAAAAGATAGAAAAAAACACTCTCCCACTAAAAAAACGACAACTTACATTTCCATCTTTTGACGGGTTACTACTTGTATACAATTGTATATAATAATCATGATAATAATTCTATAGAAAATAATGATTAATAATAATAATAAAATCAATAATAATAATAATGATAATAATAATAATTAATAATTAATAATAATAAAAAACCAATAAGAATAATAATAACAACAATAATAATGATAATAATGATGATAATAATTTATAATGATAAAACAACAATAACAATAATAATAATGATAATAATAATGATAATAATAATGATTATAATAATGATAATAATAATAGTAATAACAACAATAATAACCATAATCATAATAATAACAACATATATATATATATACACATACACACACACTTTCTACCCGTCATTCAGAAAGGTGACTCCATCAGACCTTGCGGGGCCCTACACCAGGAGCAGCTGAGTTTCCAAGCTGCCGAAGGGTTGATGAGCGGCACGGACACAGGTCCCGAATGGATCTCCGAAATGCCATGTCCAATCGGAACATCTTCACCATCCAAACTCCACGCTCCAAAGTCCAATTTTTTGTGGGGTTCTGTATCAACTTTTAGGTGTGCAGGGTCTTTGTTTGAAAGGGAATTAGCTGGAGAATCACTTCACCAAGGCCCGAACCCTTTGTTGGTGATGCTTCAAACGAAGCCGGTTATGCTTCTGGTAGCAATTCTGACAAGAATTCGCATGATTACCAGTTACATATACATTAACATATGTTTGCTCAGTTTGTTCTCCCACAATCTTAGCTTTCTTCAGGAATGGCTCATGTTTGTGATCCCGAAGTCTCCCGGACCTCGACCAATACTGCCTGATAGCCTGATTACGAGTTATTTCCGGTACTGGTATCTCCATATTTCAATATTTCGGTTGTTTTATGTAAGATCTTGTCAGATATACTGGTTATCCATATTTGCTTTAATTCTAATGTTTTGATGGGCTATCCTGCTGCCTTTAAGCTAGTTATAATCAGTTAAATCTCATTCTTGGTGGTTATTGCACCTTTTCTTTGTCCCGTCGATTTTTGATCGATAGCATCCCAATCAGAAGACAGGTTATATAAAGGATGACATGATGACATGTAAGTTCAACAGTAAAATACTGGACATGATAACACACGAAAAACATGCATTCGCTCTATCATTGCTGGACTCCCAAACATTGTTGGTTAATACCACCATCAGAAGCCGTATATTTCTCTATAGTTGTCACTGATTATCATTACTGATTGTTTCTAGTCATCTCCATCGATGCAGAATGATGTGAACAAGGTTTAATCCCTATTCTTGGTGGTTACACATGGTTAAGTACCTACCATTCTCCAACTGGGACCCTGAAAAATCCAACGACTTTTCAGAGGCTAGTTTTCCAAGCCCCAACTCAGGGCAGGCTCGTCACGTGAATTTAGGATGGTAACTGATTAGACATCTGCCATATTTCCTGATCAGTTACCATAAAAACAGTTACCATCCTTATATTCACTATATTCACTAGCAAAGATCTTTTTAGGATGGTAACAATGGCATTTCCTGACACGATAAAAAGATGTTTGTTTAAGCCCTTGATTTTGAATGGTGAATCCGCTTGGAGGCTCACGCCACGGATCGTGGGATCGTGGTTCACAGCCATAGGTAGAATGTAAACACAGTATAGAGTGGGATTGCATAGTTAGAATGTTCACAACATAGTAGAATGCCATAGGCTAGTGCCCATTCATATTCATCCATAGATGGGATAGGTCAGATAAGCCACTGAATGGAGACTTGACGATCGGATTCCCAACTGTCCATGGCTTCCGTGGCCAGGGACGAGGACGCCGCCTGGCGTCCTGCGCTCCCTCCGCGCCCTGTGGCAGTGGACGCGCGCGGAGCTGGAGAAACGAAAAGCACGGGGCCGCGTGGCCGCGCTGCAGGTCCGATCCGTGACGCGAGTCAAGCACGGCCAAAACAACACACCGATATGTTATATATATCAGTAGGATAGTATACATGTAACCTACATAACTATCGGATAAGTACTGATTTATACTAGTTTATTATTCGATAAATCTGGATAAACAGAACCTACATATATATATATACATACACACATCATCTTCCAGATACCAAAAACGGTTTAAATGTTTTTGTATTCATATATATATATATATATGCATATACATATGTACACATGTTTATTTGGATAAATTGTAACGACCTCACGTCCTGACGTCACTGGAATCATGGTTAGCAAGGGCCAAAAATAATCCCAAATGATCAAACTTTTCGGGTTGGTCCAGGGTGTAAAAGTATAGACGCTATACTCCATTCTCTCTCTCTCTCATATAGGTATGAGACAAATGGATACTGAACCTGCCTGTTACCTAGATTTGTCCACCAGTAGGAAGATCATGCGAGCAATCGATCAGCACCTTCTTTGATAGCATCACCATGATGTTAGTAACGCCCAAGTAGCGCAAAATCAGGGAACACATCAGGTGTGTGAAAATCGGTATTTTTATGCGCAAATACCCCGTTTCCCCCGCAACATCTATTTTTAGGTTTTACGTTTTCATATTTAGGGTTTTAGCTTTTTGCCTTGGGGTTTAGGATAGCGTGTGCAACGACGCACGGGCCCCCTGCGGTATCCAGGAATTCGAGAATGACTCAGATAGTCTATGTTTTGAGATGGCTGCGGGCGAATCGAGGTGTTTGTCGGAAAGTTTTACCAGTTCAATTGACATTGTAGAAAAGATTGTAATCGACCAAACAAGAATCGGCGGAGATCACCAACTTGGAACGATCACCTGGCAGACGATGATAGCCATGACATGATCATCATATTGTAAAATGATAATGACAATAATGTGGTAATCCATGGCTGCTGTAAACCATCCCCAAGTCATCATCATTTTTGTGTTGTGGGATTCAAACCCATCCCCAAGTGTGGTAGATTTATTCTTGGGTTGCCGGCATTAATCAGGGTTGCTCTGACCCCATCATAAGTAAATGAGAGCCACAAGGGGGGAATTGATGGAAAGATGGAAATTGTTTTTGTTTTGCCTCCTTATCAGCACATTTTCCCCCCTTGTATCTAGAAACAAGCCTGATAATGATTATATACCGATGATAATGATCGTAATGACATTGACTATACGGAAACAATGATGATACTGAAAACTTGATAACAATATTGACGATAAGCATGAGTGAAACAGTGAGAACAACAATGATGATCATTACTCTGATCATCCCCGTCGACAGGCCTTCTTGTCGACAGCATCTGCGCGCAACAGTCAGGAGGTGCGGTGCAACCGGGGGCTGATGACGTCCCAATGGGCCGCATCACAGCGAGATTTGTGGCTAGCGAAATCACCCAATTTTCAGGATTTCTATCAGGATTTCCATTCATTTTCGTTTCAAATTTCACCAGACATACCCTCTGGTAAACTAACAGTTTGCTATGGAAAATCACCATGTTTAATGGGAAAATCCACTATTAATGGCCATTTTCAATAGCTATTTTGACATAACCAGAGCATAACCGGAGCATGGTTTCAGCTTCGAGCAGCTGAGGGCGATGCGGAAAGCCTGGTGGAATTTTGGACGCGGCAGGCGGCAGTTCCGATCCGTGCAGGTAATGTTAGAACCCCATTATATAATATATGTCTTGGTTTGTGTCTATGTTTACTGTATATATATATATCTACTAGTAGATCTACTAGTAGTATATACAATATATATATATATACACCCATACATGGATACATACAGACAGACTGACTGACAGACATACATACAGATACTGTGTCTGTCTGGATAGATATGTCCAATTTTTCCTTTTTTTTTGTGGGTGAACCCTCTGGTAATTTAACATAGCTATTGAACATGGACCATTTATAGTTGATTTACCTATTAAAGATGGTGATTTTCCATAGCTATGTTAGTTTACCAGAGGGTACCTGGCCAGTTGCCAAGCTCTACCTGGCCGCCTTTCAGGTGAATGAAGAAAGCGGGCGAATTCTGGCGACATCTTGCGACATCTCGAGCTTGGGCTGAGATGGTGTCAGCTTCAGCCATTGGAGACCTTTACCCTCTGGTAATTTAACATAGCTATTGAAAATGGCCATTTCTGGTGGATTTACCCATTAACAAAATCAAAAACTCACATGATGCAAGCTTCAGTTTCACGGAATAAGTAAAATAACATTAAGAGTAGTGGTAATAGTGATTTCCCATAGCTATGTTAGTTTACCAGAGGGTAAATTTAGGCTGTGCAGATAGTGACTCCACCGTGACCGAAGCCTGGAATCATGGTTAGTAAGGAGAATCATCCCCAAATGGCCTTATTTCAGGGTAGTGATTCACATTGCAAGTTACCCTGAGTAAAGCGATCAGACGATGCATTGAATTCAGTGGATGATTCATCGTTTTCCAAATGACTAGTGATTGCATCTTGATGGCATGTTGTTTGCATCAATCAATCAATTCAAGCAAAAGAACAAAATAGCATCAAGAATAGTGATAACAGTAACAGCAAGAGAATATCAACACTAATATGAACAAAAAGAACAATAACAAGAAGAATAATCAACAACATGACCCCATAATCAAACATCAACGCTGAGGTATTGCTTCCCTTGTCCTGATGCGCATCACTTTTCCAGGCGGGATCCAAGATGATCCAAGCAGTGACACCGGTGAAAACGAGGCTTTTTGCACCAAAATAAATCGCTGTTCCAATAGGGAAGATGACATCTAAATGGCTATTTTAAAGTAAACAAAATACATCTAAATAGTTTTATTTTTTTTAAATAGGGAATATGATTACAGTCCCCTTTGGGGGTACCCTAAATTTTCAGACAAATCTACATGGCAGACAGTGTGAGATGGGTGATCTATCCCCCAAAAGGTGTGGCCATTTGTATGGCCCATCATCAACCATGGATGGAATGGGGTGTTCCCCTAAAATGCAGACAAACCCAAATGGTGCTCAATGACCGGTGTGACATCCACAAATTTCCAGGGGTACATCCCATCCCTGTTGACCCATGAAGTATTCATTAAATGAATTATAGATATGAATCATTACTAGTATAGTTATCATTGATGTTTTCATGACAATTAACCCATAGTCATCCATTGATATTAATAGGATCGTCATTAATCATTGATATTACATATTCAATGAACATTAATCCATTATATATATGGTGTATATATATAAATACACATACATATCAATTAATGATAATTGTCTCATCCCATTGATATCATATGAATCATTTTGAGACCCAAAGCTTTGATTTTCACCTTGCCAGGTTGGCAGTTCTATGCCGGGAAGCCTTGCTAAGAGCGGGAGACGTGGCACAGGCAGGGCCAACGGTGGGAGTACGAGATCTCACAATTTTCAGGTGAAATATGGCGAAATCCCATTCTTTGTTGATTAGGATCCAATTTTGGGTAGGTTACAATCCTATTATATATAATCATTATTAATATACGCATGCACATACGCAACCACATACACATACTCAACCACATACACATACTCAACCACATACACATACGCAACCACATACACATACACATACATATGCATACACGTACACATACCCATACATACGTACATACATATATACATACATATATACAGTATACATATATATATATACATATATACATATGTGTATATATGTAGATGTACATACATGTATATCTAGCGTTTTGCTGCTTATAAATCCATCTTTTCCCAGATTCAGATGACCTCAGGATGAGCTGCTCCTGAAGCTGCGCAGTTCGCCTGAAGAGTGCCAGGTGCCCGGAATCTCCGAATGCGACAATCATCGGAAACTCACCAGTACTACCATCTTGTTATTTAACATAGCCATGGAAAGATCCACCATTTTTAATAGGTAAACCATCTATTTCTATGGGCCATTTCCCATGGCTATGTTAAATAACCAGAGGGTAACATTCCATGAACCCAAAAAACATCCAATGAACCAACTATTGGGAAACTCACCAGTTTCGATCCGTGAAGAATCTTCAAAATGGCTGATCTCCAAGGAAAAGCCATAGGTTTCGATGCTCAAATGGTCTAAGTTTGGATATCATGTGGGAAAGCCAGCAATAAACCTACCATGACTGGGGATGGTCGGAATCCCACTTATAAAAATGGTGATGACTTGGGAATAGTTTATGGCATTGGGTGTACCACGTTACTTTAGAACAGCCTCCAGAAACCATGGTTTAATGTTGGATTGACTCATGTCTGGGACCATCGAATGGGGGTCTTTAACATTGGATGGGAACATTCCCAAAAAATCTGGAATATTTAGAATGGACTGGAATGGAGAAGAGTGCTTGATATTCCCATTGTTCATATGGCAGTGTGTCAAAACCTTGTACCCCTGGTGAACATCAAAATAGCTGGTAAATGGATGTTCATCCCACTAAAAATGGTATTAATAGGTATTGATCCATAATCATATGGAACAAACCATTTTTTTCCAAAAAATCTTTCTGAAAACTGCCCATGAACAGGAGAGCCTGGCGGAGATCTTGAGCCATGTGACGCGGCTCAGTACCAGCACGCAACGAGGTTCCATGGCTGGCCGGAGATACGCTGGAGCCGAAGGGTTCGGGTTCGGTGCCCCTGGGTAAATGGCGAGAAAACACCAGCAAACATGGGGGATTTCACATGATTTTACGACGAAAGATGGGGATTTATAGTTGATTGATGTTGGCTAACTTCAATGGGAATTTCAAGATCCTAAAATGGAGGTACTGTACCATATAAGGCCATATTTTCTGGGAATATTCCCTTACATAGCCCTTACATAGGCCTTATATATGGTAGGTACCTCCAATTTAGGATCCTGGAATGGCCATTGATAACTTGGTGAACAGAACTGCGATTTCACGAATGGGTTTATGATTCATATCTCGAACTGGGTTTTTTAACCAACTTATAACTGGGGGGCAATACCTTTGCATGTGGGAACAGGGTGGTATAGGTCAGAATGGATAAACCCTGAAAATGGATTGTATATGGATTGAAAGCGGATTTTTTGATAGTCTTATATATATATACTATGAACTGAGATGACCACTTTCTGCTCCATTGGTACCAAAAAAGTTGACCCACGTGAATTTTGAAGGAATTTAAACCAGCAGATTTTTTTTTTTGAATAGAATTATCATCAGCAACACTGGGGGGATTTTTCGGCAGATAACGTCGGGATATCGATGATTGATGCAGTTTTTTGTGCGTACAGCTCTTATTTGCTTCCAACAAAATCGTAATGTGGCAAAGACAATCATCAGCTATCCCCATTGGTATTCTAGACCATACTCAGCAAATCCCATTCTCTGATGGATTCTGACCCCATATGTCAGCAAGTAGTATATCATGATGTGGAGTCCGAAAATGGTTCCATTGGTCGCAACGGGTTTCGTTTTGAAATATATTTGATCCAAAATAAATAAAACTTGCAAACATTCCACAACATTTGGTGAGAATGAAACAAACAGGGGCAGTGCCCAAAATATCAACTGGTAGATTATATAATGCGAATATGGGCGGGTACTGTATATAGGGATTATATTGCCTCCTTATCTAAGGATTCTTCTAGGGATTATTCTAACCCATTACCGGACGTATATATTTCTACAGCCCCTATGAAAGTATATATCAACTAGTGCGTTCGTTATGATTGTTATTTACTCTTATTATCGTAAACAATGTTTAATTCAATTATCCAAATCTAGAACCAGTTATGCGAATCCCTAAAAACCAGCCAATGTAATCTTGTACGCTATGTTTTCTTTTACTAAGATACCAAATTATTGGAGTCCCTACATCTATATACCACATACTGTTATTACTATCATTGTAACCATTATCATCATTTACCCACGATAATATGCGGTTGCATAACCCACTATAATCAAACATTACCATTACCAGATACCATAGGGAGAAGATGGCCTATAGGAATGGTTTTGAGGTGCAGAAGCAACGAGGTGTTGAAGTTGTGAGATGCATCAACGAATGCGCAAATGGTTGTTGAGATGCCAATGAAATGATATGAAAGAATCCATGCACAGCTGACTGAATGAATCACAATGAGCCAATGTATCGATGAATCAATGAGCCAATGAATCGATGAAGTAACGAAGCAATGAACCAACGAATCAGACGCTGAATCAACCAATCAATTAACCAACCAATCAACCAACCAATCAATCAATCAATCAGTCAATCAAGGAAACAAGGAAGCAATGAATCAATGAAGCAACAAAGCAATGAACCAGTGAATCAATGAATGAGCAAAATATTGAGTCGATGCAGCAAGTAATCAATGAAGCACTGAAGCAACGAAGCATTGAGTCAATGAACGAATCAATGAAGCAATGCATCCGTGAATCAACCAACCAATGAATCAACGAATCAGTGAATCAATCATTGTATCAATGAATCAATGGATCAGTAAATCAATGAATCATTGAACCAATAGACCAATGAGTCAATGAACCAATGAATGAATGAACCAGCGAACCAATGAATCAATGAATCAGTGCATCAATGAATCAGTGAATCAACGAATCAATGAACCAATGAATCAATGAATAATTGAGTCAATAAACCAATGAATGAATAAATGAATGAGTCAGTGAGTGGACAAACGAATGAACTGAGGGATGGGTGGATGGATTGATGAGTGAGTTGCTAACTGCTTTGTTGAGCCACTTCTTGTACCTCTTCTCTCCGCTATTTCTTTTCTGAGCAGGCTCTTATCTGGGATACTTCTTCTCTGGTCCCCTTCTATTCTGAGCTGCCTCCCGGCTACCTGGTTTGTAGCTTCTGCACACCAATTCTTCTCTTCTCTTCGCGCAGCTGGTACAATGCCATTTGCAATCCCGCATATGACAAGACTAGCACTATGCTCAAAAACAACCTTTCGCGCAGCTGTTACAATACGTTTAGCATCGTTTAGCAACATCCAGCTGCAATCCCGCTTACCCGGAGCGTGGCAACATGACTTAGGCTTTGCTGCGTGCAGCCGTGCCAATGCGTTTTGCCGCAGCCAGTTGCAACCGTGTGTAGCAGAAGCGTCGCGCCAAGTCGACCAACCTTCGCGCAGCGCTGGCGATTCCACGCCACTCCGAACATTGCGTTTTTTTGTTGGTGTGTTTTTTTGTGAAATCGGGCTCTCACTACAGAGTCTTCGCCGACCCCAGGAGCCACTTTACTTGAGAAAAACACAGGGTTTCGCGCCCGAGAGTGTTTTCACCGCCCGTGAATTCACGCGTTTCGGAGCTGTTACTCTTCTCTACTGCTCCCAGGCGCGAAATGCTCTTGCCCACTACGTTGTTGACATGGTGATGCTGACATGAGGACGACATGATGACAAGACTGCCCCCGCACACTTGTCTGTAACTTGGATGTTTTCGAACTAAACTTCGGTTCTCCTATTCTTCTTCTTGTTCTTGCGATGGAAATTTCCATGTTCGGTTTTTATACCTCATTATTCATTACAATTACAACCCATTACAGCCCATTAATATTAGGTTATCCATGGTTATCCCCATGACTAGCTTGGAAAACAATTAAGCGATCCCCCACGAATCTTTCCTTTGGTTTCTTATCCAAAGGTGTGCTTCGACCAGGTCCCAATCGTTGGGGCTCCACCGCAAGGGCCGCTACAGGGGAGGTCACCCAGGCGTTGCCAATGGCAGGGGATGGATGAGATGAGGAAAGGATTTCCTTCAGAAAAACTTGAGAGTCAACATGATTTGAGCCACCAACAGTTGGATCCAATCAGCAAAACTGCGGATATGATGAACAAGGCTACCTGGAGATTGAACCACAAAAAAAGGAATTTGCCCACAAACATGGTAGACTGGGAACATGTTCGATCGAGCTGGTTGGTGATTTCAAACATTTCGAAGACATTCTTGCTGCTCTTCTTGATGGAAGATGATACTGTGGGAAACCCAACAACAAACCTACCATTTGTGGATGGTTTATAGCGCCCATAAAAATGTTGATTTTAGGGATGGTTTATCTTTGGGTTTACTACATTACAATTACAAGTCAATGAAATCAATTAGTCTGTAGGGATGGGCTGAAACCTTCCACTTAGTCACTTGGGTGTTTCATTGAGTTAAGTCGGAATGTTGGTGGAAATCCCAAAGGTGACAGGGATACACTCAGACAGGCATTGATCCCTTAATTACGGGGCCCGCAAAATTATGAACATGGTCTACTTCTTGAGAGAACAGCATGTTTCATCTTTTTTTGGGCGGTGTTTGGACACACTCCTATGGACATCGGTCAATATAATCTCAAGATGAACACCCAGCAAGGTACAGACCTAGCATGTACATCTATGTACCAACACCCAGCGGTAGAAAGCTATTACCCAGGTCATCCATTTGTATATTTGAATATATATATATATAAATAAATATACACACATGTAATATTTGCCATCATGTATTGTATGATTGGAATCCAACTTAATGGGTGTATGAAACCCAATGTATCGATGATCATTCCTTCAAAAACTGGATATATGATTTAGATATCATCCAACGTTTGATTAGAGTTGGCTATATATATATATATCCTGATACCCGTATTAATCTTCCATTAAATCACTGTTTTTCAATTGCCTGTGGCAAGCCCGCCGGCCATAGAGAGGTGACCCCACGGGAGGCCGTAAAACGGAAGCAGCTTGTGTAGCACGCGCTTGCCGCAACAGCCTATTGACCGAATACCAAATTCGTACCGACCCCAGCAAAGTAGCACCAGGTACTATGTATGAGCCTCCGGCTTGGCAGCAGACCGCTGCATGGAAGGGGACAAGGTGGAAGCGGAGAGCGGTTGACCCAAGGGAGGGGGATGCGCACGCTAGGTGGAAGCCGGAGAGAGAAGCAGAAGACAAGAGAAGAAGAAGTAGAAGAAGAGGAACAAGAAGCATAGATGAAGACAGAGCCGTAGATCAGAAGCAGCTTGACTAGCAAGTGCTTACCTTAACAACCCATTGACCGCATACAAAGGAGTACTGGTCGATCAGTTTAGTACCGTGTCCTGTGACCAGTACTGTAGACAGTTTCGCTAGCTACCGGCACTACCGGTTTAGTACTTGGAGAAGGAGTGGGAGGTGGAGGAGAAGTAGTAGTAGTAGTAGTAGTAGTAGTAGTAGTAGCAGTAGCAGTAGCAGTAGCAGTAGCAGTAGCTGTTGTTGTTGTTGTTGCTGTTGTTGTTGTTGTTGCTGTTGTTGTTGTTGTAGTTATAGTTGTAGTAGTAGTTGTAGTAGTAGTAGTAGTAGTAGTGGTAGCAGGAGCAGGAGCAGCAGTAGCAGTAGCAGTAGTAGCAGCAGTAGCAGCAGTAGCAGTAGCAGCAGTAGTAGCAGTAGTAGCAGTAGTAGCAGTAGTAGCACTACTAGCAGTAGCAGCAGTAGCAGCAGTAGCAGTAGCAGTAGCAGTAGTAGCAGTAGTAGCTGTGGTGGTGGTGGTAGTAGTAGTAGCAGCAGCAGCAGTAGTAGTAGTAGCAGCAGCAGGAGTAGAAGGAGAAATTGCGAGGAGGCCAAAATGCACAAGAGGCATCCCATTATAGCAACAGGCCCATGGAGATGGCACAAAAGCGCAATCTCCTGTGGATGAATACCAGGTATCAATAGAAATTATATAGAGGAAGTGGACATCAGTGGACATCCAATTACCAGGGGTGTTCATCAGCAGTGCAGGGTCTTGACCCATCATGAACAATCTGCTGATTGGGTTTGGGATTCAGCTTTCTTGACCACTTGACACGTCGCACTTTACACTCCAAACTTTAAACTATTGACTCACACTGCGCGCGTCAAACTCCACGCTCCACAGTTCACACTTGCCACTTCAAATTCCCAGTCCGCACTCCAACTCCGCAATTCCAATAATACACTTCAAACACCGCGCTTCTCACTTCACGCTCCACAGTCCACACTCCAAGCTTCACACTTCACATTCTCCAGTCAACGCTTCACACTTCACACTGCGGGCTTACACTTCTCACAACACACCTCCCATTTCCCGCTCTACACTCCCCACCCTTCACTATCTCCTCACTCCAAATTTCACATTTCATACGCTGCAAGCCATATTTCCCACTCTGTGCTCCACCCTTTACACTTAACACTTCACACTCTTCACTCGCCACTCCACAGTGTAGACCTCACATTCCACACCACACACTGCCCATCTGCACTGCACTTTCCACGCCAGACTCTACGCTTCACACCTCACACTCCGCACCCTCATAGTTCAGCATGGCGGAGAAATAATTACCCGAAATAGATATTTTTTTGCCGGCGCTTATGTATGCATATTTTTTTTGTATTCATTTATTTATACGGTGCTTGTCTTTACGGGTCACAGCAGCCTTGGAAATTAGAATCGGCGGGTTCTGATCTAGGACATGACAAGCAGGTCAGGTTCACAAATTGAGCCATCTCTCCCTAAATGTTAGTGGCTCAAATGTTGCAAAGGCACGGAAAGAAGTAAACATCTGTGGCCGAGGCTTGGAAGCGCCCGACCTTCGGGACCCAAGTGGCCGCTTGCATCGCCAAGCGCGTTGCCTTAGTACCTGGCCCCGCAGAGCAGCAAGCGCTCCAGGACTGGTACGTGCACTGGCTCCATACCAAGGGCCGTGAAGCGCAGGAGAAGCGCTTCGCGGTCGCCTGGGGTCTGGACGCCCAGGACTGTCATGGTGGGGGCTTCGGATGTATAGGAGGCTTTGCGCAGAGATCGTGCTAAGAGACATCCCGTGGAGATATTACACAGAGATTGAGGCAGCATGCAGACATCTTGCCAAGGTGCTAGCTCTACAATCTATATAAGAACAGTAAGCTCAATAAGATCAATAAATTCAACGTGCTTCAGCCAAAAATAGTTTTTTGACGACTTGCCGAACTTTCACTCTTACTTCTAGACATGCAAGGTTTTATAGCCCGTTGAAATTCGTTGGAGCCTTTTTAATCGTTTTAAGACGTTGGAATGCTCAGCGAGGTTTGCTAAGATATTGAATGCCTGTCCTGAGGACTTGCCGTCACCTTTGGGCACAGAGAAATTTTCATGTGGCCTTTAATTGGCTTTTCATATTTAGCACTGGTTTTGCATGCGCAACCCTTGTTCTCCACTGTCCATTGCAGGATTGCTGGTGCAGTGAGCCACATGATGACCCCTAGGTCCTTTGCAAACACTGTTTGTTGCCCATCTGCACGGACTGCTTCGCGCATGTGTCGGTGGCCAAGCACCCACCTCTCAGCTATGCCAACGACATGTGGACCGGGTATGGGCTGGAGATGATCTACCAGCGAAAGAGGGGTGATTCAGACGAAGTAAAAACATGTAGCAAGAGAACAAAGGAACAAGTACAAGCCAAGAACAGAAACAGGAACACCACCTTCCAATCAGACACGCCAGCAATCCGGCGGATTGATGGTTAATATTGGGAGATGCACCTAAGCAATCCCATTATGTCCACACTATACCCCCATATTGTGGGTATTTCCCACATATTCCAATATGTTCCCAAAATATATTCCCCATATATCCACATGTGGCACATGTCACAAACCAATGACCTCACCTGCCCGACAGGGTGTTTCGGTTTTGTGCCAGCAGCTGAGCCAGTGTGTTTCTTGGCGAGATTGGCAGCTGCTATGTCGGATATGATAAAGTATAATGATAAAGTATAATACAGCAGTATATGGGGATATACATATAGTATATCATATAGATGTGCAAATAGATAAAGACTCAGATACGGATGGACATAGCTACGCACATAAATACACATATGGAGTTTTCTTAAAATCGGGGGAACCCTAAATCATCCATTTTAATAGGAATTTCCATTATAAACCAACTATTTTGGAAATCCACCATTTATGGAACACACCAAGTAGCAAAACACACATATATTATAATATATTATTTTGAACCTTATTATATTACATTATGTTTTGTTTTTTTATTATTATATATATATATTGTATATTTTTAAATTATATTATATTGTTTTGTATCATATTATATTATATTATTTTATTTTATATTATATCTTTATTATATTATATGGTGTTATATTTCGATTTTCTATTTATATAACATTGAATTGTATTGTACTGTATTGTATTTTTTTTTATTTTGCAATATTTTGTTTTTTTCCTTATTTTTTGTCCTTAGATTTATAGTTATATGAATCTATTGTTTTTTGTTCAAATATTTTATATTGTGATTATGTTATATTTTGTTTTTTTGGCCTTTTTCATTTACAATCCCCAAAAATATTTTCTTTTGTTTCATTTTGCTAAACATTATGGTGCATTGTATTGTGTTATTTGATAATGTTCTTTATTTTTTATACTGCATTATTTTTTGAATATTGTATTGCATGTTTTTTTTCTGTAGTATATTTCATTTCTGTTTTATTTATTATTCCCCAGATAGCTGGCAAGCTATAGGGGTTCTTACTTCTCAAAGGTGGGGTCCTCGGTGGCGAACTTTTGAGCAGAGTGCTGTGCAGGGTGCTGTGCAGGGTGCTGTGCAGGGTGCTGTACTAGTGCGGTGGCGAAGTCTGGCAAAGGTGCTGTGCAGGGTGCTGTGCAGGGTGCTGTCCAGACTGCGGTGGCGAAGTC
>Ga0126342_10007321_pt1 | contig 19680 bp, 17 predicted proteins | sample Cyp1metagenome_FD_92528 | JGI IMG/M metagenome (GOLD analysis project Ga0126342, IMG submission 92528) | Coral microbial communities from Lord Howe Island, Old Settlement Bay, Australia - Cyphastrea 1 metagenome | ecosystem: Host-associated > Invertebrates > Cnidaria > Coral ... | reverse complement strand
GCGATAATCATGCGCACTTAGAATGCCTCATAAAGTCCAGCTCGCAGGTTTGAATGTTTTAGCGATGGAGGCATTCTAAGTGAGGCCAAAAAAAAGGCATTCTAAGTGGCACCGTTAAAAATCATAACAAACATGGCGGCATTCTAAGTTTCAGTCCGTCGCTATATATATTATTATTATTATTATTATTGTTATTATTATTATATATATATTATTATATATATATTATTATATATATATATATTGTATACATATTATATATATATATATATGTATTGCATTATGGGATGTTGCGGTATCCTATGATTGAGAAACACCCTTCAATGTTTGTTCATACTAGTTCAGTATAACATGCAAAGAGCACTGGTACAATCTTTTTGTAGCATCTACGGGTACTTAAATGAACACTGGATGCGTGGCCTGGGGGCTCTTGTCCTCCCACAGTCCTTGATTTCAACGATATCAAGAAGTCTTCACAATCCTTGTTACCTTTGGTAGGTCTGCATCAGCACAGGATGTGTAGGAGTTGTCAGATTGTGCAAGCAGAGAAAGAATCGTTGTTCCGAAACGACGTGCACCGGTCTGCAATTCTTCGTGCGTTTTAGGCCATCTTATCAGGCGGTGGTGTCATCGCGGCGAGTACAGATGTAGATGCACCCAATGAAAGAAGCCTGGACCCCAGGTGCAGGTCTGGCGGTGTTTGTTGTGGGGTTGAAGATTGAGGGAAAAACCTAACATATGTGGGCTCATCATCATTTATCGTGAATAGCATGATCACAAATGACATCAAATGGCATAAGATGGCTATTTTGGGGTAAATCACAAATTTCAGACATACCCATGTTGCAGAAGATTGCAGAATGTCTCTTCATTCAGCAGGAGGGGGTTTATATTTGAGTAGTATTCAGCGTCAGCTTTGGAGCAGATGATTTCTTTCAGAATGTGAAAAACCAAACCATCTGAAACAAATATCACATCCTATCACATTGGTTTCCACTGGTGTCAAGGAAATGAATTTTCATAGGCTGAGCAGCAACAGATATCACAGATATCCCTTTTTTTTCATGCCTCGTGATGATCATCCCAGGTGATCCATTGCTCACAAGACACCAGTCCAGAAGACAGGCTGGATTTTTTGTCGACCGAAAGACTGGGTATAGCCCAAGAAATTGGAGGCGAAATTGGGGCTGCTGTCTGCCAAATCTTGAAATCAATGTACTGTACCCCCAAATCCTATGATTTATCATTATTTTCGCCATTGATAATACACATATATATATATATATATATATATTGTATACACATATTATATTTATACGCCATATGTGCATATGTATGTAATGTAATGTAATGTAATGTAATGTAATGTAATGTAGTGTCATGTAATGTAATGTAGTGTCATGTAATGTAATGTAATGTTATGTAACGTTTTGTAATGTTATGTAATGTTATGCAATGTTATGTAGTGTCATGTAATGTAATGTAATGTAATGTTATGTAATGTAATGTTATGCAATGTTATGTAGTGTCATGTAATGTTATGTAATATTATGTAATGTTATGTAGTGTCATGCCATGTTATGTACTGTTATGTAATGTTATGTAATCTTATGTAATCTTATGTAATGTTATGTAACGTTATGTAATGTTATGTAATGGTATGTAATGTAATGTTATGCAATGATATGCAATATTATGCAATGTTAGGCAATGTTATGCAATGTTATGCAATGTTATGCATGCATGCATGCATGCATGCATGCATGCATGCATGCACACATATACACACATACATATACATACATACCTACCTACATACATACATGCATACATACATACATACATGCATGCATGCATAAATAAATAAATAAAACACACATGATATGTGTATATATATATGTACTTATCATATACACACATACATTAAACCTGCAATTGGGGTCACCACACTTTCAAACAAATAGCCAGGTGAACAGCGCACAGGTACAGGATCGCCTTCGGCGTGAGGCACAAGCGTGCCGTTGGGGGTGGCTGTTAGTTGTTGTCGTTGACCTGCCACAGCGACAGGCTGTTCAAAACATTATGGGCAGATTTACGCTTCCTGCAGCTTCTCGGACTTTAGAGCAATATACCAGGTGTTATAAATACATGTATATATATACAACATGTGCATACAAATATATACAGAACCATGTGTACATATGTATATGTATGTATGTGTATATATATATATAAATACATGTACGTGTGTACATATGTATATGTATGTACACATGTATATGTATATGTATATGTATATGTATATGTATATGTATATTCATATGCATATGTATATGTATATGTACACATATACATGTACCCCTATATACATATGTGGATGCGCATATGTACATGTGTATGCTATATTTGTATGTACGTGTATATACGTATACGTATGTGTATATGTATATGTATATATATATATATGTACTGTATATATACATACGTATATATACCTGTGTATGTGTCTATGTACTGTATATGTATATGTATATGTAGATGTATATGTAAATGTATTTATGTATTTATATATATATGCACATATGAATCATTTATTTGAATATATCATTACCAGATGCATTTCACTTCAAAATTCCAGGGTACCCCAATTGGTTCAATACCCTGGAGGGGTCCTGGGTCCTGAGACCGGTGGCCTGAGGTTTTATTATGCTCCATGATTGTCATGGTGATCTCTGCGACTTGGAACTGTCAGTTGGAGATTCGACTGGGAATTCGGAACGTCAGTCTAGGTTGGTCTAAGTTGGTCTAGCTATTTTTCGATGTGGATGTTTTATGATGTTTTGGTTTGTTTTCCATGATAGCAGTGATACCTGGCTCAACCCGGGACTTCAGAGACTTCAGAGGTGCTCGAAAGCATCGGAACCTAGGCAGGGTCCATCCTGATGTTCTTCTTCTTTGTGCGAGCATTGCTGGCCACATTTTTCTACCAGAATCTGCCTTGTGATCAACCGCTCTTGACCTGGCCTCAGATGGGCAAGATGTGAAACATGATCATAGCTTTTGTTTTTCTGACCAAGATCCGTCCTGATGAATCAGGAATTAAACACATCTATTTGTCAAATGATGACTTGGCATTCTATGGCAGTTGAAGAAAGTGACATGTTCAAATGTGAAAGCTTGTGCACGTTGCACATCTCCCGTGAATAGCTCCTTTCCTAGGCTGGTAGATTCTTTTACAGTCAAACATGGATCTCTGAGATGTTCACTTCAGCGAGAAATTGCTGTGCACAAGACGATTCCAAAACCAACCGAGTAGTACAGAGCGCATTGACCACATTTCATGGTTTTTCCATGGTTTTTCCATGGTTTTTCCATAGTTTTTTCTATGCCCAGACTGAGGAAATGCTATGTCTTTGTCTCTCTTGGGACCGGCACCTTCACCTCACGAATATCGCAGGCGGTGGTTCGCACCTTGTCGGGAATTCTTCGTGCAGCGGTCCTGCATCAACCCCATAGTGAGTTTGTCCTGTGGGTACCGTAGAATCCAATGGAGCGAGTCATCATTCTCCTCATCATTTGGGTGTGTCTGAAAATAGTGTACCCCTAAACCCAATGGTCAATGACCATTATCCCTATTAAATGGCTATAATTGGGAATATACCCTATTTTCAGACAAACCCATTTCCAGCATTTTGGGGCATTCCCATTTTGGGACACTTTCGGTGACAGATTCTGAGGCCGGATGCAGGCTGAACGGATGTCGACCCGGACCGTGCCTGAATTGAAAGTTGGTTGGACCATGTTGACCTTCCGGCCCGATGTCCATTGGTTGATTTGCGTTCCCTCACTCATGATTTTCACATCACCCAATGCTGCCCCCCAAAAAAAACGCCTGAGCTTGCCAGCTTGCGTCAAATCGACGATTTGAAGCGCTGGTCGAGGTGTGGCTCTGCTCCACTTTAGTCGCAATGGTTCCTGGCTGGATCACTCTGGTTTGGGGCTACTCCTTGATCCAGGACACTGGGATGGGATGTACCTGGGATGTACCTGGGATGCCATAGGCTGGTCATGCCCATGGCAACAGCTCCTGGCCATGCCAGAAATGTGAAACCTGCCAAAAGACCAACCCAGACCTTTTCTACGACCTGCAATCCTACATCAGATTCCAGCGACTCAGCTTCGGTTTGGTTCCGACCATGGTGAGTTGGTGTTGAGAGGTCACGTGAGGGGAAAGCCTTGCAAAGCTGGAGTGAACTCCACAATGCTTCTCTTTAAACAGGCAGGTGTCAGGCCGGTATCAATGGCATTGACTTCAAACTTTTGTAACTAAGTCAACTATATAAGTATCCAAGATCAATGTGTAGGTCCCTGATTGCTTTGCATGAAATTCCAGCCAGTATACGCCAATGTGCCACATTGACAAATTTAGAGTGGTCCTGGTTGGCACTTGTCACATCAACCTTTCCAACCCGACTTCACGTCCAAACATGAAGCAGGTGAGTTTGCAAAGCATCTTTGTGCATTTGCATAAGTGTAGTGTTAACTCGGTAACCCTACACATCCCGGTGTGCGTTTTATTTCCATGTCTCTCTATCTCTATCTCTAACTCTAACTCTCTCTGTCTCCCTTTTCCTCTCTCTCTCTCTCTATCTCTGTCTCTCTTTATAGTCGAGCCGCCCCTTGCACCGGCACATTCGAAATTTCGAAAAATGGGTCGGACGCGCACAACCGTGGCGGTTGCCACTGAGGATTCTTGCTTCGATTACTTATCTTGCAGTTGAGGGCTTAGTGCGATCCATTGGAAAGAGTATACACTGTAACCTTGTCCCCTTGTAGACCTACCAATTCCTTGACTTGAGGGAAAACTCACATGAAATCCCTGCACTCGGGGATGCTAACAAATTTTCCTTAAAGCATGCCATTGACAAGGCCCTTTTCAAGCTCGGTGATTTCATGGTGGCACCTTCGCAACACCACTTAGATGTCGGAATCGATAATTTGCTAAGGGGTTCGTAAGTGCGCTATAATCCCTTATGACTTATAATTGAGATGTATTGAGATAGACTCAGAACTGGGTAACCATGGGTAACCACTGGGTAACCACTGGTTTCCCATGGTTACCAGCATGGCTCAGCCGAGGTTGTGGTCCCAATGTTGGCGTTTGCTCATCGATTTTTGATGATGCTTCAAGCCATCAGTATGGGTGAAGGGGTCAAGGGTTGTGCCCTGGCTGACATGGCGGCCATGGCGGCCATGGCTGACTTGGCTATTGATGGCTATTGGCTATGGGCCATCAAGCCACTAGTAGGGGAATAAATGTAGCCGTCAGACATCGTTTTTGAAGGACTTCCATTATGGGCTGGGTGATTGTACCACGTATATCACGTTTTGACCATGGGACATACGTCAATGTATATACACGCATATCATATATCTTATATCACATATGTACGTATGTGTATATATATATGCAACCATATACAGCAGCTTTGTTGATTGACATTGAAGCAACCAAGATGAAGCCTTGCAAAGCTGTCAGTTGTCTGTTTTTGCTTGTACAAAATTGCCAGTGCAAAGCAAGCGAGGTAACTCTGCTACAGCAGCCTATCATTAGGTCAGACCTATTTAAAACATTTTAAAACTTAAAAAACAAAGGATGCACTGAGCAAAAAGGCTCACAGAATGTCTATCTAGACAGATATCATCAGATCATGGGATTTTCAGGTGGTGACAAGATCAAGGACCTTCCGACTCTTGTCTGAAGCAACGCCTTTGGCGACGGACGTTTAAGCGTCTCATCATGTTTTGCTCTTGCCAGATCAATCTGCCAAGGTGGTTTATACATGTTTATACTATTTTATACTATACATTATTATACCAAATCGCCGAATTGCGAGCAATCCCTAAGGAAGATCCCCAACGACTCTCCTGAACTCAGGGATCCTGACGATAATAGCATCTTGGCACATCTCTGCCAGAGTGGCTGTTTGCTTTCTTCTTTCCAGGTTAGCTTTCACAAGTTCATGTTATGTGTTCTACTTGCTTGATCAGTCATCTTTGTCCCTTCTTACTTTGTTTGCAATACTCGGAGAAGTATTGGCTGTGTTGCCCACCTCTGATTTCCTCGCCTCAGGCTTGATGGAGTGCTGCATTTGCCTCACATCATTTGCTTCGCAGAGCGTCGCACCTGATATGGCAATAAGAATTGAACGACATGCAATACCGAGCAAACTTGTACTAGGCGACTGAAGGTTTTTCAGTGGGCCAACGATTGGAGCATCAACTTGATAGGGTGCCTGTAAAGTCAGACACTCGTCCATTTGTATCTTGGGTCAATGATGAAACATGCGGAGCTCGGATCCTTGTCAACCGGGGCTCGAGGTACGTACACCATGTGGGCACTACTTCCATGAGAAATGCTTGACACAATGGTGTCAAGCGCATGTGAGCTGCCCCCTTTGCAAAAGCTTGGTGGCGGATCCGGAGAATTCAGACATTCTCGGTGCCTTGGATCATTTGAGTCAATAAGATGTGCAACAGCCATGTCCAGACGGCTCAGGGGACGACTGCAACAGCGACAGCCACCTGACAGCGTGAGTGATCTTTCAGGTGCTCGTTAGTTGGGAACTGGAATGGGATGCTGAGATTTCTGGATTATATAGCATTTTTTTGTATTTTTCAACCACCAACAATGGATAACTTGCTAGTTTACTGCTAGAAACGACAAAATTGTAGCTGGGTACCCCATCCTGCAGGTGTTACCGGCTGAAGACATGTCACGCAGGTAATCTGGTGCTAATTTAACAGAGCGTTGACAGATCAGATCCAGCATGTTCATATCATAGATGTTGTTACTTGTTCCCATCCAGAAAAGGTCATTGTCCATGGGCAGGTTGGCTTCACTTGTCACTTTGATTGAACAGTGCAGGAAACTCCAAGTCTTGGATATGAGTCCCTGCAGAATGGATGGATTAGCACTAGAAACTAGCAATTTTGTGGGTCCCTTGTACCCACCCACTTTCCACCAGCATTCCAGGTGTCAGGACAAGAACAGCGAACAGCGCGAGACCAGCGGTGTACTGTCGTTGTAAAAGAATGACCTTGGGACAGTGCTGCCCGAAGATTCTGAAGCGTAAAAGAGAGACCTAGGAATCGAGGGGCGCAGGTTTGCAAAGCAGGTATGTGGTCTTTTTGTGCAACGAGCAATGGTTATGTTGAACTGTCAGCATGTTTCTTTGGTTCCAGGACACACACACACACTTGGTGACTAAATATGGACAGCTTCTGAATTCGTAAGCTCTTTATGAAGTACACATCGATACCATCTGATACTCTTTAATTGCCGTACATGTATATGTATATATATATATGTACATAGATAGGTACACGCACACACACACATATATATATATACATACGCACCAGATAGTGCTCGGCACGTGCCGGGGGGGAGGTTAAAAAAAATACAACTACTAAAGGAAGAAGATGGCCTATAGGAAAGTTTTTGAGATGCAGAAGCGACGAAGTGTTGAAGTTGTCAGGTGCATCAAAGAATGAGCAAATGGTTGCCAATGAAAGGATGAACCAATGAGTCGATGAATCAATGAGCCAATGAATCGATGAATCAATGAACCGATGAAGCAACGAAGCAGTGAATCAATGACCCAAGGAACCACTGAAACAATGAATAAATGAATGAATGAACGAATCAGTGAATCAGCGAATAAATCAGTGAACCAATGAAACAGTGAATCAACGAATTCAGGATTCAATGAGCCAATGAGTTCCATGAACCAAGGAACCAATGAATCATTGAATCAATGAAGCAACGAAGCAATATATCAACGAGTCAGTGAATCTGCCAATCATTGAATCAATGAATCAATGAGTGAACCACTCAATGAACCAATGAATCAGTGAATCAACCAATCAATGAATCAATGAATCCGTGAATCAATGGGTCAAGGAACCAATGATGCATTAAATCAATGACCAATTGGATCAATGAATCAATGAGTCAATGAAGCAGTGGATCAATGAATCAGTGAAGCAGCCTATCAACGAACCAATCAACCAACGAATCGATGAAACAGTGAATCAATGAACCAATGAATCAATGAACCAATGAATCAACGAATCAATGAATCAGTGAATCAACAAGTGAAGGAATGAATGATTGAATTGCAGGATGGGTGGATGGTGGATGGATGAGTGAGTTACTTTTCTTTGTGAGCTACTTCTTCACTGAGCAGCCCCTTCGCTGAGGAACCTCTTCTCTCAGCTAGTTTTCCTCTGAGCAGCCACTTATCTGGGCTACTTCTGCTCTGACCTACCTCCCAGCTACCTGTTTTGCAGCTGCAACCCATTTCTTTTCTTTGTTGAGTTGTTACCATGCGTTTAGCCACCTCCAACTGCAATCCTGCATGCCATAGCAGCGATTATTTGCTGCGCGCAGCCGTGCCAATGCATTTTGTGTGAGCCGGTTGCAAACCCGAATAGCAGGAGCATCGCGCCAAATCGACCAACGTTTGCGCAGCGCTGAGAGCGGGGACGATTCCGCGCTGCTCCGAACGTGCCAATTTTTGCGACAAATCGAGCTCTGGCCACAGTCCTGTGCACTTTTTGTCAACTGGCCAGATTGAACCCTGGAACCGCGGAAACAAAGACCCTCCTTCGGCGACCCCACGAGCCACTTTACCCGAAAAAACGTAACAGGGTTTCACGCCCGAGAGTGTTTTCACCCATGAATTCACGGGTTCCCGAGCTGTTACTCTTCTATTGCTCCCACACACGAACTGCTCTTGCCCAGAATGTTGTTGACATGATGATGCTGACATGAGGATGACATGGTGACAAGTCTGGACATTCGTCCGTAACTCGGAAATTAACTCGGAAATTTTCAAGTAAATTTCCTTTGGTCAGTGGTTGCGTCTCCGTTTCGTAATCGTTAGTTACCCCCTCCCAAAAAGGGGTGTATGTGAGTGAAAGGACCCCCCCATTTTTAGAGTCCCGCCACGATTTGTTCCGCGCCATGGCGAACTTTTTGGTCCATGGCCACCGTGGCTGCTGTACTTTGGCAGCACGTCAGAAGGGATCCAAGATGTATCCGGTAGGTCTACACTGCGCGGCGAAGCCGGAATCACAAAAGAAAGGATGAGACAGGTGACTTAGCAGCTTGATATGAACAACGTGACTGCAGTAGTCAAATGTGTCCCTCTTCATTTTTCTGAACTTCATCCCAGAAAGGTTTTTTTTTGGGTACCCGTGTTGCAGTGACACGACCCAAACTCTTTGAGTTGAGGCAGCATTTACGACGTCGGAAACCCAGCTGTCACTGCTTGCTGTCGCGTCTCTTTGGCCCCACAACATGCAGAGGAGTTTTATGGGATCCTGATAGTTATATAGTGATGATGTGTAGTATATCACTGTACCAGTGTTTATACCACTAATATACCCGGAATCATCAAACCAACTGTTTTTTTGGAAACTGCTCATCTTGGTCGTAAGAGAGGTGCCTCTGAGGTCATTCTCCTGTGAAGCGCATTTGCTCCAGCAATTGAAGGCAGGAAAACCGTTCTGAAGAAACACATTCTCCAAGCAAGTGTTCATATCGACTCGTGCCGCTGCTATCATTTTCCGTTTTGCCTTTGAAGATTCTTGAAAACAAGTAAAAAAAAAGTAGCCATCAGAGCAGATGCGTTTGGAACAGTCCATCACGACCTCGAGGGGCTGTTGATTTCCATCATCCAAGAGAAGAGCACCACAGAAAATCAACAGGTTCCAACAGAGAAAACAACAGAGCCACAGCAGTCTGCAGGTCTTTGAAGGTCCTCCCACAGCTTTTGGTGCCTCTGCTCCTCTGGAACACTTCTTGGAGTTACTGGACACTTGCATCGAGAGCCGGAAGGCCCGATGTGGAGAGTAAGACATTTGTCAAAAGGATTTTTAAAAAGGATTTCAAACAATATGTCAAACAAGAAAAACAAAAAAATCAAACACTATTTGTAGAGAGATTTCGAACAGTTTCTACCTCTCCCATTGTTTTCAACAGCACCAGATCCGTTAGGACCAGGATGATCGCTCGGAAGGAGGATGGAGACCTGAGGTGGACCGGATCTTCAAGGTGCCGGGGCTCCGGGTTTCCAGAAACACAACACCTCTGATGAAATGGGTACTGGCTTATGGACATAACCATACTTAACCTATCTTAACTTGATTTTAATTACCTGATTGTGTACTCATGTATGAGACCTGTTTGTAGCCACAGAGCTGCTTAATGCATCTTAATGCTGCATTGCTGAATGTCACAAGATTGATGCATCGATACACATTTCCTATATAAGTATCATGCGCTGAAGTTCATTTGGCTCGAAACGCACCAGCACTTTGCAAAGTGTGACATCCTTCAAGCTTCTTCAAGCCCCTTGTAGTCATGAAGCTCATGAACATTGTCATTGTGTTGGCTCTCGCATGTGTTCCGGTGTAGAGCGACGATGCAGCGAAGAACCTCCGGGGAGAGTCAGCAGTCGGGGTTCCAGAAAAGAAGCTGGATGCCGCAGCCCAGAAGGAATCCGCTGATGAAGAGGTTGGTGCTGTCCTAGCGGAGATTGATACTAGTGCCGAGGCTACTGACGGCGTTGATGAGCAGCAGAGGGCCACAGCAACATGCAAACGTTGGGTGACGTGCACCAACGGCTTCTTTGGCGGTGTTCGCTGCTCCGGTGGCCGACACTGCACGCTTTGGCTTTGAGCCTTCTGATCTTGATGCTCAGCAAAGCAGTGCCATGTTTGTGGCTGGCGGGCGTGAAATTTATGGCAAGTTGCTTTTGTGGCCCGTCAACTGTAAAACTACAACAGTTCAGAGGCATTTGCTTTCACTGAATGAGCCTTGTCTTGACCAACTAAGGTGTTGGTTGAATTCAAATGGCAGGACACTGTGAGTGTTATAGTTATAGATTATATTTCCCACCTCAAGTGCGCCTGCATTATGTATTAATTATCTATTACTATGTCACATTATGTCAAAATTATGCCTACACAGATTATAAAATGAGGATGCACCGTTCTGCCCGACCCACCAAGTCTGACAGCAAAAAGTCAACGTGCTGTTCGCAGCAGGTCCTGGAAACATAGCGAAACGACCATGGAACCATTTTCCAAACTAGTATCTGGTTTCAATATGGATGTGGGTCTGCATTTTCTTAAATTTACCTGTAAACAGCAATTGGGTTGTATTTGCATATGACTGAAAGCGGGTACTGGTGGGGGGAACAAATGGAATGTGCAGCTGGTCCCATACATTCTCAAATGGTACACTCAGAACTTCGTGCCGGTAAAGCTTGGTAAAGGAATAGAAAGACATGGGGGGTTCCACAAATGGGGGATCCCCAAAATGGATGATTTATAATGGAAAATCCGATTGACTTGGATCAGGGGTACCCCCATTTTAGGAAACCTCCATCTACCAAGTGCCTTCCCTGTTCAGGCAACAGGTCGCACAGCTCCTGAGCTGGCATTCCTGGCAGCCCTCGGAGTGGAAAGGCTTGGTGGGAACTCGCTGGAGAGCACAATCTTTCGGCACGTGAAGCAGCAGACGATCCGAAGAGTTCCCAACTCTGAAGGTGAAGCAGTTTGGATCATTTTCGATGCTTCAAAATGGCTAGGAAGGAGTATCCGAGTATCCCCCATTTTCAGACAGATCCACATTTTCCTGTGGGGATATGACAATATGAAGACCGGGACCCCATCCTTTCATGTGGTTTGTGATGTTTCGTAGATGTTTTGGGCAGGTCAGTCATGTTTTTCCGCTGTCTTCACCTATCGTTCTGGATCATATATTCATCACATATGATGCTTTTGAGTGCTTCGTTATCACAAGTTATCATGCTCATATCATGTCTATATCTCAGTCCGAGTCCTAGCCTGATTTCAATTAACTTTGCATGTTTAGATTGTAGAACTGCTTATGTCAAACAGGGAGATTTACCCTGGGAGTTTCGGGGTTTCCCTCAAATTCTCAGGTCCCAAACCCAGCTACCCCTCAGAGCTCTCAGGTTATGTACACTTCCCTGGACAGCTACGATCGCAAGTTCTTGGAAGCGCAGAAGTTATCCGTGGAGACGCTCGGTGAAGGCAGAGCAAGATGCTGGATGTGGGTATCTATGGATTGCAACCCATACTTAACATTACACAACTGCTTTAAACATACGTATATATATATATATATATTCCATTAGTCTAGCTGAGGTATAGTATGGATATTGACCACATACTAACTGGGATGCAAACCCAAGTGGATGTTTTCCACGATGATAAGGTGTGCCAAGCATGTTGGCCGGTTTGATTCGCACCTGCAAGACCAACAATTCTTGGGTTAGGACTTTTGTGATCTTTTGTGGATTTTTTTGCCAGTGGACCACTTCGGGACTGAATTCAGATTTTACATATCATTACATACATGTGCAATTTACTTAATCTATAATATAGATATTCATATAGTATTTACACAGTCATAACATGTCATAACATCTAATGTGAGTCTACTAATATGGCAGTGTGTCAAAACCAATAGTACCCCTGTAGTTCACATCAAAATAGCTGGGATTTATGGATGTTCATCCCACTAAAAATGGTATCTATAGGTATTGACCCATACCCATATATCAGAGCCATGTTTTTTGACTCGTCCTTCTGCCGTGATGCGAAGTGAAAAGGTTGCGGCCGTGATGCGAAGGCAGACGCCGATCTCTGGTTGCGACCAGAGGTCGAGTGCCTGGTCTCTTTATGCAAGGCCTGAAGTCGGAGTCAGCTTCCGATTGGCCAGGAGATAGAATGGTATATAATAGGGTACACACACATATGGGTATGGATCAATACCTATAGATACCATTTTTAGGGGGATGAACATCCATTTACCAGCTATTTTGATGTTCACCAGGGGTACAAGGTTTTGACACACTGCCATATGACCTTCAACATCTCATTTTACATTTATTTGAAGTTCAAGGATGTTCCTGTAATTTGCAAGGAATCATATACCTCCTAACCCTCTATGTGACATGTGGAATGATAAAAAAAGGTGCAGAAAAAGTATAGAATGTATTGGAAATACCAAGCAATTGGGGTCCTACAAACTTTTAGTTTGCATTTTGGATTTTCTACAATTCGGCAGCTATTTGCAGACCTTCAGACTATAATTTTGCATTTTTTTCATTGTTTTTTTCAAAAATGCAATCGGACATTTTGAACGCCCCCCCCTGCTTTTTTTAAGAAAATAAATGAATTCCCGTACAGAATGAGGAGACCTACTAAAATGAAAGCTTGCAAATAGAACGCAGTTAGAAAGATAAATGCCTGCTGACATTTACCAGGCCCCCCTCCCCCAAAAATGTCTAAATTGTGTCTTGCAATTTGGGTACGCCCTTCCTTAAAAGGGTAGTGATATCATATACTATCATATAACGCTATGATTTTTGGGTGTGTCTGTGAATGGGGTATATTCACCCTTTACGGGCATTTAAATGCTGAACATGATGATCGACGATCACATAGTCACATAGTATGGGGTAGCATATTTTGAGACAAACCCAGGTTGTCAGCCGAATACAAAACTATCTCCAATTTTAAACCATTTTTTAAAACAGAACTGGGTGGTATAAACCTTTCCCAAACCACATTATTTACTGGTTCATTTCTCACCAAATCTCACAAATAAGAACTAGATTCACTAGATGTTCGAAAATTTAAAGAGAAAAGCACAATGAGCGAGTGTTCTTTCTGCACTGTAGCCGCTGTAGCCCATGTCTTGGGCAATCTGATCGTCCAGGCCGGAAGTCTGAAGCCAACCTTCGTGACTCTGGACCTCAGGCGGGCCCATTTGTTGTCAATGGGACAGGTTCACATTGACTGCGTGGCACTGCTGAAATTTGAATAATATTAGATAATATTAGTATTTATGTGGATATGGTAATATTACTAGTACTAACAATATGATATTAGCACAAATAATCTCTGGCCACGTTCATATTGATTCTGATCATGATCCATTGCTTGGAGCTCCATTCAAGGTGGTAACGTTGAACCGTTGAGCCAGACCTGTTCCTTGAAGTCCAAGGATGTGCGCGCAATAAGGTACCACCCTCCCTAAGCCCGTGGATTCTCATCATTTTTCCCATATTTTTCCATTCAAACATCACAAAAACAAACCAGACACCCAACGTTGGGCTAGCCGCACCATCACAGGCCACGGTCGCTGCAGCAGCTGGTGATGCTGCTGAAGGACTGTGGCTATCAATATTTCAAGGTCTCGCGCCTTTTCGGTACTGCGGTTGGACCGCTGGGTGATAAGGCCGGGTGGATGGGTGGATGACACCGCGCGCAGGAAGACATCAATGGGAAGCGCGGGTGGAAATGAGGACTGGATTTGTGAGTTGAAGGTTTTTGATTCATACAGTATCATACAGTATTCTTAAATGTTCTTAAATGTTTGTCATGATTGACTCCATGCTGATGCCACCCCCTAGGCAAGTGATTGGCGCTTGGGTTTGGCCTGGCGAAATGCCAGCAGCGTGCTGGGAGATTCCGTGGCTGTGCCGGGCTGCCTAGACATGGAGGAAGTCACACTATTTGTACCCGTGTCATTCCCGTGTCCATAGTGTTCTGAAACAAAGTTTGGGAGTCCACAACCTTGGTTCTTCCATGAAAACTGAGTAACTGGTTGGTGATTTCGGTTTCACTCAAGAAATGGGATGATGAACCCAACTGCTGAGGCAGCGTGCCTCTGCCCTTATGCTTCACGCCGCCCGGGGGTCGCGGAAAAACTTGGCCTTGTGTCTGTCAGGACAGCCAAGAGGCAGAAATTCTGTGGCCGATCTTCAGTGGGTTTCATGGCCGAAAGAGGAACGCAGAGCATTTCTCCAGGAAAATTATCAGGTACGTCAAGATTGTCATGAGATTCTTTTAATCAAGTATCATTATCAAGGATGCAAAGTCTACAGCAGTTTTTTTTTTTAAGACTTCCATTTCTCATCCATTTCTCAGCTTCCATTAGGTCAAGCGCTTCGGGAGCTTCGACATCTTCGCCGTGGTACCTTTGGAGGACCTGTGCCAAGATGGCCCAACACTCATTCAGCAATATATGTATGTGCAATACATATATATATATAGGCAAAAAGATGGAAGGTTAAATTAAAATCCTACTCAACAAGTCATACTGTTAGTTGTTTTTTTCCATAGAGTAACACATGTCTAGATTTGATCCAAAGCCATCAACCGATGACGCTGTAGGACTGTCAAAGAGCACGGCAGCTCCTACAGCAACTGGACGCCGAGGTGTCAGTATTCAAAAGCCTGGTTGGTTGATGATTGGTTCCGGGATTATGCTAACCTTTATATACAGGAGATTACAATAAGAACATTAGGAAAATCGCCCGGCATTTACTTTTGTGAATTTCATCTCGAGTCGATGTCGGCAAAATTCTGACGAGATTTGGAGGGGTATCAGAGCCACCCTGTCATGAGCATTGCTTACCCGAAAACCTCTGGCAACTGCAGTGCGCAAATATTGGATTGTGAAGGATCTGCGAAACATTGTGAAACTGAATATTGGTAAAAACTCAAAGAAACAGGGGTATGGACTCGACTGTATTCTCACAATGGTTCTGCATACCTGCGGTCAAATTTTCGTTTCAAGGGGGTACTGTAAAATGAAAAGAGCAGCAAAGTGTTTTTGGCACAGAGAGTAACAGCTGGCCTAGGTGCTTTGCGTCGATAGCTTGTTCATGAATCCCGAAGAGCTTCGTTGGATCTTCACTGGTCCCAAAGCAGACCCAGACATTTGCCCTGGCCATCATTGCGTGCCTCGGCAGTGCAGCTTGAGGAAGGTGTGGCTGCTTCGTTCGAAAATTTGGTTATGGCACAAACTCTGGACCACCGTAAACTCATGGTAAATTCCTGGCAGCCTTTAACCCGATGGATTTTTCGATGGATTTTTCAGCTCAGTCAGCTCAGTCAGCTCCTATCGGACGAAGCGGTTCCCCCCAGAGGTTTATGTTTGGCGTGACGTGGAGTCTTGTCGACGCCTCGTGCACAGACACATGGCCAGGCGAGGAAACCGCGGGACAGCCGCTGGGAACCGATCGAAAATCCTTGGATTTATGGAGGTTTGAATGGGAAGAATCCATCGAAATCCTCCATAAATTGATCACCCAATTGGGAGAATCATCTATACTGTAAATGATTCAATGAAATTTACATTGATGCTGAGATGATTCGATGTGTTGATCGCCGACAGCTGATGGGCTGCAGGTGATGTCAAGAAAGGTTTGACTTGGATTCGCCAGGGCAAAGCGTCGTAAACTAGGTGGGGGTTTCAAACATCTTTCATCATGTTTCATTTTCAGCCATGTTTGAGATGATCATCCCTACTGACTACAGTCATATTGACTCATATTGGAACAGGTGGAAATCGCCAGTAAACTGTGGTGAACCGGTATGTCATGAGTTTTGAATGTCATTTGAGGGATGGCAAAGATGGAAAGGAACCATGAAGCTTGCTAAAGCAAATCACACAGACATCATTACACAGGGTGAACTGCCGCCATGCCAGCTGGCTGCGGTTGTTCCTGGAGGTGGGAGCTGAGATGAGGGTCAACATACAAAACCCCGTTGGGTTGTGTTTTTCAACAAAAGCCATCGAAGTATTGGGTACCCAAGCTTGATCCATACCCATACCAAGATGATTTATTTTTCCGCTGTGCCAGGCATGAGGCGGCTGAAGATCTGTATGGTTTCCGACTTCTTTCACCCAGGCCATGAAACCCGGCCATCTGCACCATCCCCAGCAATAAAAACTGGGAGATGTTGGGAGTACACACCAACCACTGAGGTGTCACTGCTGGAGAGCCATGTTTATTTCTAGCCGTTTCACTCAGCATGAGAACCAGATCGATGCCCAGATGAAAGCTCACATGGGAGTATTCTACACCATTCCCTCCGATTGGGAGCTTTGGAAACGAGTGTCACTGGTTGCCGCATGTTGCGGCATGGCATGTTTGATGTCAAAACAACATACTGTAGTTATCTGTAGTTGTAGTTGTGCAGTAGGACATATTTCAAAGGCGCCAGGCCGGCAGGCTTGATCCATCAGTTCCCATGGCTTTACTCAGCGCCTGCAAGGCCTCGGGGGGGTAGAGATGCACATCTACCAGCTCTCCGAGTGCTTAATTCAGCGAGGTCACAAGGTGCTTTTTTGGAGCCAAACATCGCAGAATTGGATGGGAAATCTACAGGAAGCCATGATGGTACCCTCTGGTTATTTAACATAGCCATGGAAAATGGCCGATCTATAGATGGTTTACCTATTAAAAATGGTGATTTTCCATGGCTATGTTAAATAACCAGATGGTAAATGGAAAAACCGATGGTTTCCCATCGTTCTTCCCAGCAAAATTCATTCATTGCGTGGAGAATCAGCTGTCAATTATGATGAATGTCCAGACAGATTGCGCTAGCCGCAGGTGATTGTGCTCACCCACATGCGGGGCAATCGACAAGGTGTTCGCTATATGCGTAATGGCCTGAATCTCCGCGCCATTTAGACATTTACTCGGAATTCTTTTCTGTGGAAATCTGTTTGTGACTGCAACACATGATGGGAGTGTCCTTCCAAGACCGGCCAGAAGTCATTTCCAAGGAGAAATGGAATCTGTTCGGAAAGTTTGCTTCCTGTTTATGTAGCTGCTAATGAATGTATATATTGACTTAATGTAGTGGGGCTACCACGACTCGTACAATTTGTTCCATAGGATTCGGTCTGGTTTGTACCTTGCTGAGGAAGGTGTACTACCTGCCCTTTCTTCCATTTCATGACAATTGTGAGTTCCTCAGAGCTGTTCGCTTGTTGCATGGCGTCATGGATCAGAAACGGCAAGGATATTCATGAGGCATCTACTGTTCTACACCAGAGCAGTAAAAGTGCAGACGAGTCTTACATGGAACTGACGAGTCTGAATGAATGTCATCTGAAAAGTCTCGTTTCAACTGCTTCGTTTAGACTCTTCGGATGCACAAATCATCTGACATTGGGTAGCATCTGTACCATCCTAACCATCTAAGCGAAGCACCTGGCGCCATTTTGTTCAGGGGCTTGCGGAGCTCAGGTACATTTCCAACATTTCTCTCGTTCTTTCCTCTCATCAGGAAAGTGCTTATCAGAGAGGACGTTTCTTGGATGGACATATTTAATCATATTTATATATTGTATAGGTAATGGCAAGCTACTGTAGCTCTTACTTGACTTGGCTAACAACTGGTGTTTTGTGTTGCCGCAACGTCATGATTTACGAGATTTGTGATGGGCGTTTGCGCCCGAGCAACGTCGCAAGGTTGACATCGTCCATGGACATCAAGCAACTTCGAACCTAGCGCATGAGCCGCCTGTCTTGCACTTCCACCACAGAGATGTCAGAATAGTAATCTCAACCCCAGATTAATCAACCCAGGTTGATTTATCAGGAAATACCCCCGCCAAATAGTGACATCATCACCAAAATGGTGCCCCTCAATCATCAACAGAATCAACAGTCGCTTTCCCAGGTGCATCCTCCACGCACGCACCATGGGCTATCACACGGTCTACACAGACCATTCTCTCTTTGGCTTTGCTGATGCAGCTTGCATTCACGCATTTCCCTCAGTTGCTGGAGCGTGGCCGTGCAAACTCATTACCATCTTACCAGTTCGTCTCAAGAGACTTGGACCTGTTGTAAAGATGACCCGGAAACCTCTAAAGGATAGGGCAACAAGGTGTATAGACATCGGGATGTACTTCCTCAATCTTCATCACCCAATTCTACTCTAGCACAATTTAAAGGACAAATAAGGAGAGCCAAAAAAGATGAGCAAACCTTCGCATGACCGTGATATACCGTGATGATTTCTCCTCCCCCAGCACCAAGGTCAACAAGCTTTTGAAGTTCTTTTTGACCAACGTTGAGCCGCCTGGCAGATATTTGGTGGCTTTCGTATCTTTCGTTGGAGTTTGTACAATGTCAGAGCAGCCAGCAGCACTACAGTCCGTAGTTGAGTTCTTTGTGTCCTGTTCCCAGTTTCTCCGTGCAGGCACTGCATCTGCGTATCTCACACGAATCGAGACTTGGCAACAGTGACACCAAGTCAGAAGGGGGTGCATTGTACTAAATGCACTTGTCTGAAAATGGGGGATACCGCAAGTCATGGCAACTTTATTCGGGAAATTATATGATAAACCAATGGGATGATCATCGCAGCCACACTGTGAGACTGCATGGGTCAAGTGCACATCTTGTGTAAGGCATTTATGTCCATATCTATCCATATCTAATGTAAGGTGCAGATAGGTGCAGTCCATATCCAAACTGGAGCGCGGTATTTGTACTTCAGGGTGAATCACAACCAAACACACAGTCGCTGGTTGTGATTTTCGTCCCTGCATCACCCAACGCGATGGTCCAGTGGATCATAAGTATTGACCCCTCCACAATAGATACACGATATCGTATGAGAATATATTGTATAATAGTATGTATATATACGCGCAACGCCTGGGTTTTGCCCAGGCGTTGCAGCGTAGAGGTTTCCCATTCACAAACAAATGATGTTGCAAATTACCGTAATTCCTATGGGGAAAATAACAAAGGTACT
>Ga0126342_10007320_pt1 | contig 19680 bp, 19 predicted proteins | sample Cyp1metagenome_FD_92528 | JGI IMG/M metagenome (GOLD analysis project Ga0126342, IMG submission 92528) | Coral microbial communities from Lord Howe Island, Old Settlement Bay, Australia - Cyphastrea 1 metagenome | ecosystem: Host-associated > Invertebrates > Cnidaria > Coral ... | reverse complement strand
TATAATATATAATATATAATTTATATATGTATATATGTATATATCGTGTATGTATATATATTATATATATTATATATACTATATATATATTATATATATTCTATATACTATATATATATTATATATATTTTATATATTATATATATTATATATATTATATATATTATATATTATATATATTATATATATTATATATATTATATATTATATATAATATATATATTAAATATATATATGTTATTTATACGTGAGGAAAGTCAGTGGGTTTTATCTGGATAGATTATAAGGACCTGACCAGGACGTCACCGTAAATGATGGTTAATAGAGTAAGTATATGTACAGTAAGTATCCCAAAACGGCCTCATTGAAGGTTGGCAGATTATTATATATATATACATAGTAGTTCACCATGATGCATGAATTTGACCAATAGTTAGATCACTGAAAAAGAATGAACATTATAGATCAGGCCAGAAAGTGTTCAAAGATATAGTCGTGACTTGACAGGAGAGCATATTTGAGACCCGCATCTCCGCGCCGGTTCGTTAGCCACGCCTTCTTCAATTGTATTGCATGGCTTGCGCGATCTCAGACCCAGAGAACATGTTGGTGGCAAACTGTGCAAACCAGATGCGCACAAGTGATCATTCTGTAAGGACCTGCTCCTCGTGCATGTGGCCCACTTGACCTGGAAATTTTACTCAAGATCTTCTGGCATAGGACCCAGCAGAGCCCCCTGCACAGGGATCGGAAGCGGAAAAGCTTTAGAAGGAATCTGCTCAACTGCACCACCGGCTCTTCAAAGGACACCCATCACCTTTTACTGCGCAATCGAACGGCGTGGAAAGGCGCTTGCCAACACACAAAGCTGCTGCTAAAACAAAGGCGTTCTGTGAAGTTTGGCACACAACAGTGAAAGCAGCACAAACTTCTTTTTAAAAACACAAGTATTTTGCACTGACGGTGCGGTTGGCACACCACACTGAAAAACAAATCCCGGCTCTTCTGGCTGGCTTCTGCCTTGACTATCTTGTTACAAGCGGCACCGTTTCAGCCCATGTTTGGTCAGAAGAGCTGCCCGACACCAACCGATTTGAAGCCAATCAAATCTTCAGTTTCTACTTGCCAGAAAAGACCATTGTTCCGGGGCCCGCTCCAAGTTTTGGTTTCATTCTTAATTAATTTGCTTGATGCTCATAGGAAAAGGCACACCCCAACCACCCCAGAAGTGGATGACGGGAAAACCAGCAGAAAAAACACGCGGCTTCTGTGAATCTTCTAGATCTTTAGGTTTTGGTCTTAATTATCTATATCTGTTACATATTTATATGCACAGTAAATGCACAGTATATAAGTGGCAACCTTTGGGTATCCAACGTCCTCAACCCCACATTTGCCAACAAAAACACGTCGTTTAGCGCGGGTTTTCTCTTCAAACCATGTGTGGCGCGAGGAGCGTGAGATCAAAGATCTTTCTGGAGGAGAATTGCAACGTTTCTCCATTGCAGGCTGTGGTGATTCTCTGGTGTTTAAACATGGCTGGTTGGGAAATCCCGTATAGATGGACGGTTTAACGGGAACACATGGGAAAACCATCTGTAAACGGTGTATGTTCCATTGCCATGTTTGATTACCAGAAGATATCACAAACATGTGGTGATGGTGCAAACATGGGATCAATGGGCGGACGTAAAGCGAAAATTGAGAGCCTGTGAAGTTTGATGTTGAGTGTACACACATCGGCTTTTGATAGCACCAAATGTAACTTTTGCATGCCTGAATGGTGACTTAAGTAGTTGCAGGAAATATTTCGAGAATTTAGCGGGCAGAGACTTCCATGAGAGCAAAGTTGGGGCATCCAGTACCTAGCATGTTTTGCTGGGATGAAACCACCAGTCACATGAGCAAACGGTTTTAAGACAAGACTGATGAACACCTTCCAATCGGGCATACCTTGGTTGAGTCAGCAGTCATGTACTTGTTACACATGACATGATAACCAAAACCACCCCGAAAAAAACATAGAAATGCAAGATCCTTCTGAAACAGTGGTAAAATATGGTAAATATGTTTTCCATTTTTGGAGTCGTTACCAAAACCAATTACAAAAGTTGGTGTTTGTTTTTGAGATTGGTTTCTGCGAAATTCGCCATGACAACGTTGCGCCAGTTCTTTGTGTCCAAGATGCTCAAGTCTACATGTTCGACGAGCGCGGAAGTTCAGGAAATGGTTGTTTTTGGTTGTCATGAAAGGGAGACAGGGCCCCCAGTTATTGTATAAGTTGGTCTAGTAACCCTTTTCAAACTGTTGGTATTTGTGTGGTTTATGTTGGAGATTTGCACCCAAAAAAATGGATGGTTTCTGAGCAAGTGGCGAATAACATATTGTTTCCCTGCCAGAATGGATCATGAAGAGTCAAAAAATCACCTATTCGTTTCAGGGGGAAGTTGCCAGTACATATCCGAAAGCAAATGATCTCCCATGTCAGGTGGTTGCTGAACCAGGGTTTTCTGAGGACTCTCACTCTAGTGGTCCCATTTCAGGTAGATGTTGTTTCAGTTTTTGCTGTTTTAGGTTGCTTTAGATCCATTGGGATACCAAAGTTTCCTGTGGAAAGGTTGCAAGTTGAAACCCCATCGTGGTTGGCCAAGTCCCCGTCCTTGCAGGTTGAATCCCCAACCGCCCCTGCCCTAAGGCCCTCTAGTTACCTGGATGTGAAGCAACGTATCGCCGCGGCGCAGGTTCGGTGATCCCCCTGGCGCACTTTGGCCCGATAAAAAAAAGAGATTTGCATGATTTTGACCCCAAAACATGGGAAATTCGCTCTTGAAGAATGGGATCTCAGTGGCGAAAATGCAGACTTACCTCACGAAGAGTCGGTGATATCACCACAGGTATCGACTGAACCCAGCGAGAACTGGGGTTCTTTCACCAACAAAAAAAGTGGATTCACTCAGCTAAGTTGGGGGTATGACCGTATGACCCAAACTGGGGATGCGACCAATGAAAAATTGGCTCAACTCCTGAAGATCAACGGCCTCAACTCGGAACCAGGTGGTTCGGAGCTTGCAGACGGTGGATAACTACATCGTGGTGGTTGAGCCCGGCGCCGAGCCGGAGCTTATGCCTTGATGGGATAGGGATTGATGTGTATCTGAAAATGGCGAGTATACGGTATACCCTCAAAATGGCAATTTTGAATGGTATAGATGATGATTCGTCAGCAGATTTAGAGGTATTTTCAGATAAACGCATATGACCTTACGCCGTGGATAAAACATGATAAAACCTTGGGTAGGGACCATGATGAGTATGTCCCGGTTGTGTGGTGAATATCGAGGGGATTCATCCCAACTAGATCAACTAGTCAAAAACTTTGTGGTCCGAACATGCCCTAACTGGTAAAGATTCACATGAATTCACATGTCCTGGATAAAAAGATTCCAGGTTTCCCAACTATTAACTATTGAAGTCCAACAAAGGGACAGATGTTTCATCCTCCAAGGATGTTCGAGTGACACCCATCAGGCACGACTTGGCAGTGTTGGACTACCTCTCCGACTTCATTTGCTGCTTGTCCGGTGGCTGCACGGAGTGGAATATGGCCCAGAAAGTTGCAAACGAGACGAAGCATCACGTAGCCCCCCAAAACAATGCAGAAGAGGTTTGATGAATCAATATTATATATGTGTTATTGTTTAATACTTACTGTTTAATATAGATTCGGAGTTAACTAAGTTTTCTGCACCTTTGTGGTGGTTTCTTAATGCTTGCGACGATGAGTCTGGCGCTAATATAGTGTGGTACCAAGGAATTTTACGCATGGTTTCAAGTTTCAACCATAGATTTTCCCTCAAATCAATAAGTTGAATGTGTTTGCAGGGTATCTAAGATTGAAAGTGAGTTGCTTTCATCTCAACAGCCCCATTTTTCAATCAGGGCTTCACACTTTTTGTTCAATCAATTTTTTTAATCATTCATCCCATTTTTTGTTGGCTGCATCCCACTTAAAGGGTTGGTTGACCACCTTGGCCAGGTGGGGTTCGGCTGGTGCCTATGGGGTGGTGACCATGCCCTTCAGCGTTCGTGAAGGCGCGATCGTTGAGAAGAAAGATCGGAGGGGTTGGCCGTGATTTAACTAGTTATCATGTTTTATCCCATTTTTATCCCATTAAATAAAATATATTAAGATATTCCATTGAATCAGCTTTTGATCATTTTTGCAATCCGTGGGCGCTCGTAGCTACCAGTAGCCAAAATAGGCATTGATTCAAGCATCAAAATGAAACTTGGGTTTGTCTCCGGATCGGGGATACCCATCCGATTGTCCAGGCAATCTTATTCTAATGGGGAAATGATGAGCAGACAACCCCCGGGTTACCCTTGGTTGTTTGATTAGGTCCGGTTAGGGTCCATTTAGATAGCCATATATCACCAGGGATCAGCTGGTCAAGATGGCAACCCACCCATGGTCAGTAACTGGCTTTTGTGCGAGTTGAAACTCACCGTCTCAATGCATCGTACCAATCCCCAGTTTCTGAAGAGTTTTTGCGGATTTCTGACCGGAACTGATGCTCAAAATGCACAGATCTCCAGGTGGCTAAGTATTGTGAAAGATTGATCCAATATTCACCCGTCATCCTAGTGAATCCTTGGGAAAACAGATGCGTTTTTTGGGTTCGCGGTTCAGCTCTTGTTGTTCTTTGCCGCCTTACCGTTGCAGGCATCAACATCTTCTTGGACGGCTTTATTCCCACCGCTGCTTGGAGTTGTCACTTGAACACCCCCGAAAAACCCTGTGAATTCACACGGCATATCCTGTTAGCAATGGGTATATAAGGTCTATGTACAGGCTGTGCAGGTTTCCATATGGGATGGCCAGGTGGTTTTCATTGACCCTTGTGGTAATCATTGGCTCGTGTCCGAACAGCTCATGAATCTCATGAACAAATTCAACCTCGGATTGATCAACCCATGGGCTGTTGAATAGGTGGCTACTGGGTAGCTGGGTACTTGGGATACCGTATGCATAGTGCATACATATCCTCTACTTCATCAGGGTGTCCCCCCACCTATTAACCAATATTTAACCAATAAACCAGAGGTTTTATTGAAAGCCCCATATTTAATGGGAAAATCGATGGTTTCCTGTAGATTTTCCCTTATATAAACCAATTATTGATAGGTTGACATTTGTGAAATCTGATGGTGCCGGGATGTCCTGCTTTGTTTCACCGCTTCACCGAGGAAAATCTCAGATTTCGCGAGGCCGCCGCACTGGTGCTGTGAGACGACTCAAGGGCTCTTGAGGTGAACTATTGCTCACTTCACTGGTTGGTGGTTTGGAACATGGCTTTTATGACTTTCCATATATTGGGAATGTCATCATCCCAACTGACGAACTCATATTTTTCAGAGGGGTAGGTATACCAGCAACCACTTCATCACCGTTTCTACCTTGTTGGACTGTTTGTCCGCCATGCCCGTGCCCTTTTTTCGCTGAAGTCTTACCATGGATCGACGTTGCCGTGCAGATCAGCCAGTTGGTCCAAACAGGTTCCCCAATATGCAGCAACCCAGCTCCCCATATCGTATCCTGTTGATTAAAATTCCTGGATAGTCTGTTGGATCCTTTTCATCCGGGTTTCAATGGTGAAATCCCCATGTATCCCATGTTTTACATTGTTTTACGGCCTAAAGCCATACCATAGATGTCGTTTTCCCATTGGTTGGTGAGAACATAAGTCAAATAGAGGGGTGAACCATAGTTAAGTCACATTTTTTCACATTAACATACATTAACCATCCCACTTTTTCAGCACCTTTATTGGAAAATGATGGTGTCGAATGCCAAAAACATCAAAAACCGGTGACTGTCGTCGGATCACAGGTGTCCTTGAGCTTCAAAGTCTCGGAGGACTTGGATCCGTCGAAATTGGACCGGTTGCACAATACCGAGTGCGCGGACACGGAGCCTGGTAAGGCTTCCCTGAGGTGATGAGGCTCACGTCCCCTCATAGGCAAACACAAATGTAAATTTAACAATAACTAATAATAACTATATAAATATATGTATATGTATACAATGTATATATATAATTACCTATCCTGCCAATGTTCAGCCCAAATCCACGCTTCGCGCAAGAAACGTGCAAGCTTCAGGTCCCAAGTTGACCCCGTAGTCTATGCCGCCCTGTCAAATACACAGGCATGCACATGGATATACAATGTCTAAATAGGTAAAACGAGGAAGATATATGTTCTGCACGCAGACACATATTGGTATACACACTATAGGAATATGAAGTTGGACAAAAACGAGCACGAAAACAGGGGACGAAAACATGCGCAACCAAAAACTCACACGGGATTGTGGTCGCACAAGATACGCGCAAGGGGCGCCCAAGGCCGGCCCAAGAGCCAATTTCGGGCAAAAGAATTTAGAACAACCCTATACATATATATTATATATATATATATCTATAGATAGATAGATAGATAGATAGAGAGAGAGATAGATAGATAGATAGATAGACAGATAGAGATAGATAGATAGATAGAGATAGAGATAGAGATAGAGATAGAGATAGATAGATAGATAGATAGATAGATATGTAGGTAGATAGATACAGACAGATAGACACAGATAGAGACAGATAGAGATAGAGATAGAGATAGAGATAGATATAGATAGATAAATATGGATATAGAAAGATATAGGTATAAATATAGATATAAATATAGATATATACATATCTATTTATATATATACACATATATGTATATATATAGTATATATTTACATATATGTATACGTGTATATATATATATTACATATGTATATATATATATATATACAATTATATACATACATACATACATATATATTTGTATATATAGACATATGTATATACACATGTGTATATGATGTTCTATCTTTGATTGATTTATATATGTTAGTTTGTGATGGATTCATGTGGATTGGTTTATGGAGTAATTTATATCGTTGGTTATTTCAGATATTTGTCCAACATCGTTTGACACAACTTGAATCCACCAAGCAACTTTGATACATGACTGACCTATTTGGATTAACCCTGCTCATCCTTGGCAACTTTGACTGGACAATTTTAATGGACTAATCAGCTCAGTGTGAGATGCTCTTGCAGTGCGTAAGCGAAGCAGTACTAAGATGCATCCCCAAAATGTCCCGAAATGCTTTGGGCCATGAACATGTTCTGATATCAGAAGATTTGGGGAGAGGGGAATCAGCTGTAATTATTCAGGTACCCAATGATGACCAAGAAGATGGGTACTTTTCAACTTGACATCCAGGTTCAGCTGCGGGGCGTGCTGAGTCTGGCTCAAAACTGCTAGGAGCCCCTTGAACAGCGCATAGTAGTGCAAGATATATAGATCATACTAGCAGCATCATTACTTAGATCAAAGTTTCGATGTTTTCTTTCAACGTGTTGCTCAGTATATGCGTGACTCCAACCATTTATTGCCATTAAAACATGGAGAGAATGAGGTTTTAAAGATGAGGTGAAATGGGGTCCAAAATTTTGAGAAGACCGATGAATTATAGTGAGTTGTGTTGAAATGAGTTTCCAATTAAAACCTACATTCAGTTCAAGGGTTTCCCAGCCTGCCATGTGTGATAGTTACTGCGCCTCTTGTGGCATAGGAACAGGACTACAAACACAGGAGGGTTTCCCCAGTGACAAATGTGTCTTCAAAACTCAAATTTCTATTGTATCCATAATATTCCCATGTCTTGTTGGTTATAGTTGTCCAGGTACATACTATAGAATACAGTGCAATACAATGCAATACAAAACAAATACAAAACAAATACAAAACAAATACAAAACAAAAACAAATACAATACAAATACAATACAATTACAATACAATTCAACACAATTCAACAGAGTACAATGCGATACAATACTATACATATATTATCACATATACTATCATATATTATGTATGTATATATTTACATATATCCAGTACCCTATCCAGAAGTTATCACTGCTCCAGCTGATAGGCTGGCAACTTCGCCTCAAGCGAAATTCTGGTCCTTCTGGGGCAGAATGGGACTGGCAAGGCAGGAGCTGAACGGTGGATTTAGACCTGTTACTATGTGGAGATAAACAAAAAAATCTGGGATATAAGTGAGCTTTCTATCGGTGGATTTTGACCTGTTACTACGTGGAGATAACCAACAATGTCTGGGATTTTCCAGTGGACACCATGGGGATTTCATGGGGAACCCCAAAAAAAATGATCTTTGAGTGTTTCTGAAGATTGGGATATGTAAAAATATTACCCCCAAACAAGGCATTACAAGGCAATATCATGGGAATATGATGAGTAACGAGTAGATGTAGGATAGCCCGGTCAGAGAAATCCATCAAAGCCCCGGTGAATTCAAGAGGAAGATGGCCAGCTTAGACTGGAGAGTCTAGCCGAAGTAGTTGGTTTACATATGACAATAGATAACCTGGGAGCTTATATTGAAGTAGTTGATATATTGTACATATGTATCAATATTGGTAGTATATAACCCCGACCTATTGATACTACCATATCTACCATAATCCTATTGGAATTACGAACAAATCTTGCACTTTTTTAGGCAAGTTTGGGTCTTGTCACCCGTGTACCCTCGTCATCGCCCAAAAGATCAACAGAATCAGTGACATATTGGAAGGTTCGCATACAATATTGGTTTTGGACCCACACTTGACCTAGATGAACAATCTGATTGTTGTTGGGTATGGGAAATCAGTTGAACTAAATGATGTACACCATCTACTGGTACTGTATTTGATATATGTTGTTTCTTCCATTTCCTATCTATAGAAATGTTGCTGTGTTTATGGGAGGCAACATTTCTCCACTACAGAGGCAACACGGTCACACCATGCAAGGGGTTGCATGGTAACTGATGACCCCCATTTACCCACATTCGAAAAGTGTCCAAAGACCATTTTTAAATTCACTAAACGTATTGGATATATAGGTCAAGAAGCAGTTTAGCCCACCAGCGGAGGTGTCCTAAAATGGGGGTAGCCACAGGTCATAACGATAACCACTACGGGACGGCCAAACCATGTTTTGACCATGACACTAATGTAAACAGATTGGATCGAACATAGAATACCCCGAAATTGACTGATTTGTCAATGGTCAACCATCATTTTCCTTTAAAGAAAGTGCCACTGAACATGGGTATCATTCATGTCCAGACCCAAATATCATAGCAATTGGTTGTATATCTCATCTCCCCATAAAAAGGGTAGGTAATCATTATTTTCCGTATATGGTCCCTCATGTTTTGACTGCCTCAACTTGGTTCATTGATCAACCCGTGATCCTAGGAGATCCTGAGGGATCCAGGTCACACAGAAAAATGACTTCAATTCTTGCTGAAGACATGGGGGGTTCCTGAAATAGGGGTACCCCATGGTACCCCCAAATCATCCATTTGAATTTTAATGGTATTTTCCATTATAAACATTATAAACCATCCATTTGGGGGTACCACCATTTATGGAAACCCCCAAATGATGAGCCCGGAATCCCATCCTGTCCCAGACCACCTTCATCCGAATGCTTGCCGGCTTGTTGAAACCTGACGATATGAAAGAAGGCGCGGACCTGCCATGCTAAAAAAGGTCCCTTAGACTGGAGATATCTAGAGATTTCGCCGGAAAAATATCGATGTAGCATAATTTAGCCATCAGCAACGGGTGATTCTATACTGTAATCGCCAGCAAATATGGGAAGGTCTCCAAGGCAAACATTCGCAATGGGATGGTGCGCATCATTGGCGACATCGACCTCAAATCACTAATTTCAGGGGTGGATTCTGTGACTTCAACCGTCACAAAATGTATGGAAGTGCCCAGTTGATCAGGGTTCCAAAGTGGTTCCAATTAACCAAAAAAAAATCACAGCCACGTCTTTCGTCCATTGTTGATCCTCGCGGATAGGCGATGAATTGCCTGAGCTGAATGCCGCTGGCCTCAGCAGTGTAGATTCTTTAGCACTCCTATTTAAGCCAAAGGAATCTGATGAACATGGCTAATGGCTCAAATCTTCCGAAGCCTTCCTTTTTGTGTGCACTCCACACAAAACTTCAGAGATAAACCTCTTATTTGTTGATCGCTAGAGTTCCCATGAGTTCCCTATGTTCCTGCAGCTGCTCCAAGCCTCAGAGGTGCTTCCATAGGGTCAAAGGGGTTACCCTCTGAAGCTGCAGCCCCAGCCCCAGCAAGGTGTCCTACAAGCCGCAGACCATCAGCGCCAAGTTTGATGGTACAGTCAAGGATTGGTGCCAGGGGAAGATGTGATCCAAGGGGCAGTTCTCGAAATGGGTGGCGTGAAATGTTGATCCTTTTTTGTATGCAACATCTAGCGAGTTCTGAGGGGGGGCAAATTTATGCCACCAGCAACAACCAGTCTCGCAGAAACTGACAGATCTACACCGAGTTTAAAAGGCAACCAAGCCTGCCAGCTCTAGCCATGAGGCTTTAGGACTTCAAGGGGTGCTCTGATTTGCTCCGGAGTGCAAGTTGATTTTAAGACATTTGTCTGACGGCAACACGTCCCTGTGAGTTTGCGCGGGATCTTCAAGACATGGAAAGTTTCCCAGTATAACAAAATATAACCAAAAAAGTTGCTGTCCTATTGCCAGGGAACAAATTAAAGGAATCGCCACGGATCGTCTTTTTTTATCTCCCCAGTTTTCTGCCTCAATCCTGATTTGTGAACAAAAACCATATCTGGTTGGGTTGGTGATATAATTTCAGCCAAATGTTTAAATACCAATTTATATACCCTCTGGTTATTTAACATAGCCATGGAAAATGCCCCATTTATAGATGGTTTACCTATTAAAAATGATGATTTTCCATGGCTATGTTAAATAACCAGATGGTAGTTCTGCTTGAAAAATCCCAATTTCAACCCCAGTGGATTGTCCCATCAGGACTTGTTCTTGGGGAAGATCCGAGATGCGTGGGGAGCTAAAATCCATCTCGCTTTCCTGAGGATGAGGGGTTGCTAACTTCTAGTGGTGATAGTCAACAAAAATGGGGATTTAGCCAACAAAAATAGTGGTATAATGATGTATAATGCGAGATTTGGATCCTAAATCCAGAGGCTTTTTGCTGAAAAGCTGGTGCAAGCAACCTGACAACATGAATGTTACGGATGCTACCAACAAGAAAAAAATGCACTTGTCAACCGGACATGGGAACTTTAGCACTAAGCACAAAGATGCGGGTTAAGTTAAGTTTAGAAAAAGGATGGAACGTGGAACTAACAAATATTGGGAGTTGATCATCAACAGATGGTGATTACACCAGTAATTGTAATTGGATTAATCAACTATGGGAATGTGACCCATCACAGTGAAGATGGGGATTTCATTGATGTGGTACTTTTTGGTTGACGGTTTCAATTATTGTTTCCGTCCAGCCCTAGAAATTGAAAAAAAAAACTGATTGCCAATGACTTTCTTACTGTGGGGTTGGGTTGGAACATGTTGGAACCACAAATCAGATGTTCCAATTTGTGAAGGAAAGGAGTGAAATGAGATGCTGCGGATTTTTTGCTGATGCGTGTTCCTTCAAAAATGCTGTCTTCCGATATCGCAAAGGTGATGTGTGCGGCCAGTGTTCGTTTTCACAGAAAGTAGGTATCGATTCCCAAATCACGACCTCCAGAAACAAGTCGAGTTTGAAGTTTTTCGTCAATGGAAACCGCAGCAAAGCCACCGATTCAATTCTGCTTGGATATTTGGCAACGAGACACCTATGATATCCTATGATCATGCAGGGAGCAGGGCCTTATGGCAGTCAAAAGGGGTCTTCTGGTAGAATTTTTACCCCAGATGGTCATCCATGGTCAAGTTACATTGGGAGTGAAGTTGACCCATTTTTTTGCGCAGGTGGTGTAAATCCATGTTCATAGGGATTAACAGAAAAAGCCGATATTACGATCCCACTGTGCCATGTTTTGACCATGCCATGTTTTGACCATGGTTGCTTCTCAAGTCTGCTTGAAACATCAGGTTCTACACCGGTGCATTCTATATCTACAGTATACACGCAACGTGTTACAAACATCCCCCAGGGTGGTATGGGATGACATTGCCGTGATTGCCGAGTCGCCCAGGTTTTTGCATCCGCAGTTCCAGACTGATGTGACAAAGCCCATGCTTATCGATCAGATTGCAGACCACAATGTCAGAGACCCTCTGGACATCTTTGGGTATGGATCAAAAGTCAAAGCTGCGTTACCATTTGACCCACAGAGATTGTTAGTATAGGGGGCTCAATAATCTTGATCTTAAACCATCTTAAACCTATATCCATTACGTCACGGGCAGAATATTCGAGGCCACTTTTGGGGCCATGTTTTTTGGGGGATTTCATGTCGCATTGGTTACAACCAACTAGCTGATAGGCTCATTTCACCTTTATCAGCTTTTACTATAAACTCTCGTTGCTGCGATTCGCACCGCGCATTTCGATGAGTTTCAACAGCCCTCTCTTGCGTGGCTGACCATGGCTGACCCACCATTGCCCATGAAATTCAGGATGATCCTCTCTGGCTGACTCAAGGTACAGACATTGAGTGGTGGCGAATTGCAACGAGCCCCTGACCCTGGAGGGCTTGGTTCGGCGGAGGGGTGAATTTCCCCCAAGGGTATGGCAGGGCTTGGCGATATGATGTGGGGAAATTTGGGAGGGTCACCTTTCACAAATAAACACAAGTTACTGTGGGTCAAACCATCCAATATTTTACGGGTCGAATTGATTTCGAGCCACACCGAAATATCCTTTTGAAGGATGGCCTGAGACTCGCAAGGAGTTTCCTGGTCCTTGGTGGCAGCTATCTATATACCTTTTATTAGTACGGAATGTCCAGGTTTCTTTGAGAATATCCCGGTTGTTGGTCAAAGTTGGAAGTAATTATACAACCATGTTGTTCCTTCAGGAGTAGAGATGTTCAAGGCACTCTATGTTCATTGGTAAACTACCCTGAATTATATTCTAATGTGTATAATTTTACTATATAATACATATTACTTTCTGAATCCAACACAGAACCCCCAAAAAAAAGGTGTTTGGATGATGCTACGATTGCAAATTTCACTTTTTGGGGTCCGTGTTCCTGGGTAGTTGGCACGGTGGGTTTTCCTGTTCCAACGAAGGTGGCTTTGGTGCTCTCTCTGGGGAAGCCTGTGCCTGGGAATGATTGGTATCCGCTGGGATGGTGAAGCACAAAACCTAGGATTTTGGCGGGGTGTGGCTGATATGTTCGGTAAAACCTGTCCAAGAATCTGCTTGCCGGTAGCAAAAAGCTGTGTGTATAAGACTCTTAAGATCTCTTAAGTCTTTTCGTGAAAAATGATCGAGTGCGAATGCTTTTGGTGATAATAAGTTTAGGTCACCAACCAGTGTGTAAGATAACCAATGATAACCCAAACATGTTTTCCATGGTTATCTTTGTTGTTTCCCTCCAAACCACCATAGGGATATATAATTGATACATCTAAATATGAATAATCAAATATGTATATATATATAATATACATATATATATACGATATATATATATTTTATATATACATATATACATATAAGTTATACAAATATAATAAATTTATGCATAGATTTTACCAAACAGCTGAAAATCATATGAAGTCGGAATGCTTGGCATGTAGGACTAGACAGGTTCCAACGTGATCTCCTAGGCGGATATCTACCTGATCGATGAGCCCTCCGCCTACCTTGATGTCGAACAACGCGTCGTGGCCGCCCGCGTGATGAAGAGGTCTCCATCCAGCCCGGGTGGATGGTAATCCGGTTGGATTGCCATAGGGTGGATAGGAAATTATAGGGAAATTGGTCCAAAGAATCAGGGTATATAAGGGTTGATGATGATTGAGCCAACAAAAATGGAGATCGATGCGGGGAAGTCCCAATTTTGGCGACCATCGGTTGATGCGGGGGTCTGAAAACCAGTCGTTACCCTCTTACCCAATATCAATCCTAACTTCAGTTGGATCGTACTCTTGGGTCTTTGGTGGTCCAAAGGTAATCCAAATCTGAGTTGATCCTGACATAGAACCAGCAACAGCCAGCTGAAACCATGAACCTGAGCAGTGTTCAAAACCCTTGTTGACGAATGATTATACGAGTAGGGGGTTGTACTACCCAATATGTTGGGGATTATTATGATCCATCATGGGAATCTCGTTCTTAACGAACCGGTATAGTAGAATGACAGAGTTTTGAATACCTGGGTTTTATCCTAAAAGGATCTATATTAAAAGTTGGACACCCACAAAAATTGCCATTGAATGGGGCAAATGACGATAGCCTGTAGGATCACCACCTGTGTTAATTTTTGCGCCCTGCATCGCGGAAAGCGGGCCTCTGGTAATCTAACACGCAGCTATGGAAAATGTTCCTTCCATCTGTAGATGAAATTCACCTATTAATTATTAGTGATACTATTATTGGATACTAATAATTAATAGGATGCTAATAATAATAACTATAGGATAACCATTATAGGATACTAATTCACCTAATTTAGCTATCCCATAGATAATGGTGGTTTTCCATCGCTTCATTAGATTACCAGAGGGTACCTGCATCCAGAAGCAGGAACTTTAAGCGACCCCCTTTTTGGAAACGGGTCAAACTTGCGGACCTAAGATGTGTATCATGGTCCAAGCACGGCTTACTTTCCCATAAAATTGGATAATCATCAATTCAGTAATAGGGATTCACAGTGTACCCCAGGATTCCCATTATCGGATGGATGGCCATAACCCATTCCATGTATATTATATAATATTATAATACTATATATATATGATCATGTTTGACCCATAGCCATGGACATGAGACAAGCGCCCAAATCATTCCCAGAGCCCATAAGTTCAGCCTATAAATCCGTTGGTTCATCGTCATAATTTCCCTGCAGATTGCCATTTCAAACGCAACCAAATCAATGATTCATGGGATAATTAAATGGCTATGGATCAATACCTATTAATTAATACCATTTTTAGTGGGTTATTCACATCCATTTTAACCCAGCTATGACTTGATGTGAACTACAGGGGTACTATTGGTTTTGACACACTGTCAAATATAATTAAGCCCATTTTGTATGGTTAAACGGTTAAATTCTCATTATTCACCACCATTGGTCCGGTCATGTCCGGTGGTCGCTAGTGGCTATGTTGACAACCCATCATCCACGGCTGATGCTCCACCAGGTTCATCTTACATGCCAAAAAGACAGCCTTCATCGTGGAACACGACTTCATCATGGCTACGTGAGACCCCGGGGAAACCATGTGAGATATTTCGGCAACTTAACTTTCGGCTAAATTGTTGACATCTGGGAATATTATGTGAGATTCTCGTGTTTTTTCATGTTTTTTCCCCGGCATCGTCTGCAACAACGGCGTACTTAGTGATGGTATTTGGTTCGGTGGATCTGCAGGAGTTCTGAAGAGAAACATGGAGCTGGGAAATCCCTCATGTTCAACAGATATTGAAAGGATATTTCCACTGATGTCCAGGTGTTCATATTTTCATCTTCCAATTCCGTTATTTTTTGACTTGCTTCAGGTAGGGTCCTTCTTGAACGAATTGGTGGCTTCAGTCGTAAGTCTTGTCCCAGTGAATTGGATGATGAAACCAATTCAGTGGCCAACACCCAAGGGTTGATTTGTTCTTTAGAGGGTCATAAGTTAAGTCATGAGACCTTATTTATTAGAGATTCTTATGACCCATTATGGTAATCCCCATCAATCATTAAACGACCATTGTTTTGGGGGGGTGGTCTCCACTAGCGACCAGTGACTATTGTGGCGCCAGGTATTTGGCAGATCGGGTCATCGTCTACGATGGTAGGTGCAGAGCCATGGCGGTTTTCATGGCCATGGGAAAAGTCGCCGTGGCCAGACCTATGGAATGATGATGAATGATGTCAAATGATGTTAAATGGCTATAAATGGGCATTCGACCAACCAAAAACATAAAAAACAGTGTCCCAAAATAGGCGCTGCATTTTGATGGGAAAGAATCTGATGACCATTGGAATTGGGCCGGTAACATCCGGTACAGTAAGCCATTTTCAGGCAATCTCGCATCATCTTGGGATAGTCATGATGGGCTATACCGACCTCAATGGCCCTCCCACCTCCTGAAATTGGTAATGGAATGGAACGATGGATTACTTGGTATTCCGCCACTTTCAGAAAAAACACGATTTGAATCTTTTGCATCTAGCTGGATCACCTGCTTTGGGATGTGTTCTGGGCCATTTTCCATAGCTACGCTAAATAACCAGAGGGTATATATCAAATTCTTAATTTCAAGTGTGAAGAATTTTAGGGATAGATAAGGTGAGGGTCCATCCAGTTCTTATCACGTCTTAATTTAATTGGGTAAAGTGCCATTGGTGTGAGGTTGCAAAAACAGTTTGACAGCGGCTGGAAAGTTGTTTTTGGTGTTAGGTGGCTTCAGTACTGGCACAAGGCCCCAAAAAATGCAATATGTGAATAAGCACAATACTGACAATACATGGCCGAGTACTCCGACATACCAAGAATACAACCTATAATACACAATAGCAACTTAAGAATTTACTAACTTTACGTCAGGGTCCCTCAAATTCCAAGCTAGCAAGGATTTGATGTAACCTCCAAGATATAGTTGGGATTGGAGCCGAGCCCCTCAACTTCTTTTACCAGTACTTTCTAAACAGCACGGGTCAGCCGTAATTTTCATGAAGCGGCAAGGGTCAGCCATGGGGGGATACCCCAAGGGGCAATGTGTTCATCCTCCGTCCCCAGACCCGGCATTCACTGCATGGCATCTGCACCGATGTCCTTGTTGGAGGCTGGGGTAACGGTTGATCTACCGGGGTAGGAACTCTCATGGTGCAAAACTTTGGGAAGTCCCCCGCAGACATGGAGATTGAACCAGCTGTTCATCCTTTTTTGAGTTGGCTTGAAATCACCACTGGAAGCAACAATCAAAGTGAGACAACAAATTTTCCAGTTGGAAATTCACCTTGCAACTCCAGATGTTGTGGTGGTTCCGTTTAGGCCATTTATTGTCATCAGCCAGTGCTTTTCTGCTGACATACAGTCATCACTTGTTAAATGGGGATTCTATTCTAACAATTTCTAACACTCAGTGAATGGGGAATCCCAACATGAACCAATAGAAGGAACTGAGATTTCAGGCACGTTTTGCCTGCAGGGCATGAACAAGTTCTTGGCGCAGCTGGAGATCACCTTCCGTTGGGCACTGGGCAATGGGATACCTTCGAACCTTCGATCCAGGAATCAACTCAATGGGTGATGAGTATTTGGTAAACCCCGCTGTCAAGAACATCACCTGTTGAGACGAGGTCGTGACCCCACGAACTTCCGGCCTCGCATCAACAAAGCGGAGTCGGTGAAGGTTCGGTGAGGGTTCGGTGATCCTCCACACCAAAGGATACACACGGAAGAAGCCACACTGAACCCAGATTGAAAATCCTTGAAATATAGGGGAAGATTCACAAACAATCCACCAATTGGCTGCATAGAGTTCACAATTAGTGATGTCTTCATCAAAAAAATGGAACTTCACTAGTGTCACTAATTGTGAATAATGTATAGTAAATAATGGTGAAATATAAATAAATAATAATAAATACAATATATAATTATTGGTTGTGGTGTTCACTGCTTGGTTGCAGTGTCAAAAAAATGCTTCCAGGAATGGCACTTTGGCAAAGCCTCCTCGCATCAGCACTTGGAAAGTTGGATATCCATGGATATCCACCAGATAAACACAACTTGGTCAGGTTGTCCATGGTAAGTGTCATGGCCTTCACAAAAGGGGTTTTGGACTCAGCAGATTTGTGCTCTGGTGTACTCGGCCAGGACCGGGAACAAAAGTCGGCTGGCAGCTACTTTTTGTTGGAGGAGTGAGCAGGCTGACGTTAGGGAAGCTGGAGAACCTTTGCGGGGAGATGTTTCTGACCAACACAAAACGCATCACGGAAATTGATATAGCTGGGTGTGTCTGAAAATAGGCTACTGTAGTACACGTTGGAAACGGCAAGTTTTTCGAGGAAAAATGATGATCAAGGAATGGAGTTGGAAGTAACCCAGTCCGTTTCAGTCAACGCACATGACAACTGGAACCAACAAAACATATATAATCAATATTATATATATATACATATAATATCAAATGAAAAGGCCGGAACTTCCATGGTTTACAAAACTGCTGGGATATCCTTTTACAGTTTCCCATGTTGCGGTCAGGTCCAGAGTCCGTGCGATGGATAGTGATAGGCTGGGTAGCTGAGTGATGGGATGTGATCCGGTCGTCATGAAAAACGGATATATGGAAAATGGATGTGACCACTGACATCAATTGATGATATTATATTGAAATAATGGCGTTAAAACAATTTCTTAAAAAAAAAAACAAATTCACCATAAATGGGTGGTATAAACCATCAAAAATGGGGGTTTACTATTGTTTTAAGCATATGATATTGAAATCTCTGATCATGATGATTCCAAGTCTCAAACATCAGCTCATGTGCCATGAGCAAATGGTGGGAGACGCCTGTCCCGGGACGCTGCCTGAACCGTTGGTGCATCATGGATTTTCTTGGACGATGTCCTGAAAAGTTGCTGTAATCCTAGTAATCCATTGTCATGTTCCGCAAGTTCTTTTCAAAGAAACCAGCTCTGCCCTGCCCAAAAAAGGAGTATATAATTAAGTCTAATTGATGGTCAGAGATTATATTCCTACTCAAAATTCTGATAATCTGTTGAAATTTGTAGAATATATTTATATATTAGATAAAAATAAGAATTCAATTAAATTGAATAAATTCAATATTATATTTATATATAATATTATATAAATTATAAATATTATATACATACGTATAATTAAATATAATTTTGACATAATATTTAATATAATATATAATTTATTTAAAATTATAAATATTAAATTAATCTATATATATACCATTATTATTAATAATATATTAAAAAACAAAACAATAGTATGTTTAACTTGGGATGGAACTAGTATTTGACGCAATTGATTTTTAACGTAATTGATTTTTAATTATGTTTTTTGTTAATTTTAAATGTGTAAACGAACAAATTGTGCTTTTTAAAGTGTTTATTTTTTTTTACGGGTTACGAACTATTGTGTAATTAATAGATGGTGACTTGATTTTTGTCTCTTTTCGGGAAGTGGATATGATGGTCGTATGTGTTTTTTTCTGATATATTCGTTGGCATATTAAAGCTTTGATGGCTGAGATGGCCAATACCACACGAAATTTGAAACTATCCCTTTGTTATTTCTACATAATCAATGTAAGTAATACGTTTCCCATACTTCTTTTTTTGTACCTGTTTTATCCAGATTAAAGCAATTGGATTGTCCTAGGTCTTTTTATTTTTTCCAGCACCAATTTAATTATACGCATGTGCAAGTCTTTACGCTTGCATTTTAGTTATACAGTCTTTTCCCTCGTGGCGCTACAGCTCCAAGCCCTTTCTGCAGAAGACGAGGAGCGGAGGAAAGCGTTCATAGATGGC
>Ga0126342_10007319_pt1 | contig 19680 bp, 23 predicted proteins | sample Cyp1metagenome_FD_92528 | JGI IMG/M metagenome (GOLD analysis project Ga0126342, IMG submission 92528) | Coral microbial communities from Lord Howe Island, Old Settlement Bay, Australia - Cyphastrea 1 metagenome | ecosystem: Host-associated > Invertebrates > Cnidaria > Coral ... | reverse complement strand
TACTACTCTTCTTTGAAAGTAGTGCTATACATCTTTAATATATTGTCTTGTACTATGGTGTCTCCATACTAACGAGAGAAGACCCTGCTCCTCTACGCTCTCGGGCCATCCGTCGTCTAGTTTGCAAGACCCGAAGGTAAAAAAAAAACTCTTCGAACACATTCCGCCAAAGCAAGGCGACATACGCCACAAGGTAGTTTTGTACACCGAAGAGAAGAGGGAATTGAACCCTTTCGCCGTCCGAGAGGTCCAGAATGAGATCGCCCGGAGACGCATCAATAATGTGCTAGAGGTTTTCCACGACATGGACATGGGCTACCAGACCGATGTGTGGGATCTAAATATCTACTAGATATTTAGATCCCACACATCGGTCTGGTAGCCTAGAGCACTGCCATCATAGAGCACATAGCGGAATAGTCTTAGCACCTGATGCGGCTTGCAGGTGAAGAGAAAAGGGGAGAGAGAGAGAGAGGGAGAGAAGAGAGTTCCTTTGCGTCGATGTCATTTGAGTAGGCGAAGGGAGAGTTGGTGACACATTGGTACCTTCCTTTGACGGACTGCTTCTGTGCCAATAGTTTTGGAGGAAAGTTTGCTTGGCTTGCAAACCGGGACTATTTTGCTACAACGACAATTCCAGCATATTCCAGCCGTAGGAAAGAAACATCTTAAGTCATCCTGTTGTGAACAGTTTTCAGCTCAAGCCTGACCGCTCAACAAAAGGGCGGCAATTGGCTGGCACTTGGACTTGGCACTGCGCCAGTCTTCCAGCCAAGGTGGGGCATGGTGGGGCACCATCTAGGATGGCGTGGTCCTTCTTGGTGTTTCGGGTTGCTGAAAAGTTTGCTCCACATGACGATACATGACGCAAAACATATTGGGGCGTTATTTTGTTTTCACTGCAGGAGGAAAACAACTGTTCTTGGTAGCGAATCACCCTGGCCATAGGATCAACGAAGAAATCTTCAGATCAGACCTGCTCATCAATCTGGAAATTGAGGTGCCAATAGCCATCAGAGCCATGCATACACGTGTCCGGCGCACCAAGGGTGTGGTGGTAGGACAGTGATGAGTCGAAACTTCATGAAACTGCAGAAAAACCAAGGGGACAACACTGACAATGTGATAAGAGGGGGGTCTTGATGTTTGCACTTGTTTCTGATTGTTCCAACCTAAGGATAGAATCGGATAAACATGAGGAAGCGTTCAAACCGCAAAGATAGGTCATCAAGGCTACGTTTCCTTCCAATGGACATGCACTAGTTAGTTTCGGATGGTTTCGGGAATTTAGGATGATTTATTTAAGGATATTTAAGGTGGTTTGATGGTAGAAACGAATAGAAACGACCAGCCTTCTGTGGGCTCACAGGTACTGTGTACTATCCCAATGCTTTCACTGCCCAAAACAGGGGAATCCAAAACTCCCACTACCGAGACGCGACCGCTGAGTGGTCCGTCGAGCCCCAGTCGAGTACGGAAACGCAGTTGGAATGGGCCATGAACGTGGCAGGACGTTTTTTTTTGCGAGTTGGTGTTTGTGTATGAACATTCAGAGTCTTCTCGAAATAAATATGTACCAGAGTGCTAGCTGCTGGTATGTTGGACGGAAAGCCATCCATGAAGGTTAAAAGATGTTGAACGCTGTAATCCGAAATGAATCGAAATTGAATATCCATTGAATTGCATGTTTATAATCATGTTTATGTATTGTCACAGCTACAGTCATAGGATATCACCACTCATATTCCGCATAGTAACTAGCTTGTTCTCTGACATGGATCGCTGCCGTGTCAGGTGGCTCCCCGGCCCCGAACCACGGGTGGTCCACCAAGTCGGAGCCGCAAAGTTTCGAGGGGAGTTGTCCCAAGTTATGGTCATTGTTTATATGGGTTTGTCTGAAAATAGGGTATATTCCCAATGAAATAGCCATTTAATAGGGATAATGATCAGCAAAACCATTGGGTTTAGGGGTACACTATTTTCAGACACACCCATATGGAAACCAACGGATTTTGGTTTCAAAAATATCTCCCAATGTTAAAAAAGCCTTATAGCCTCATAGCAATAGAATCACAATTTCACTGTAGATTTAAAACATGTAAATTTTGTATGTGTCAGCGTAAGCTGTGTGAGTGCGCACGTTTGTGTCACTTTATCTAAGTTCTGACTTTCTAACCGAATATCAGTTGGGAGTTGACATACCCAGGTACCGCATGTCTACACCAATAACAAACCAATCAGCCTGGTGTAAGTTCATTGGGTCTGAACCCACCGCAAAGAGTTTGCCAAAGTTTCTGAAGCGTTCCACGGATTCAGTTTTGATTTGTTCTGGTTCATCTGCAGCCCAACGAATCAGTTTGGACATATTTGGACATCATTTTCCCATAACTTCATGAAATCCTCCTTTCATCCCCAGCCGGCCTCTAGGCCCAGTGAGTTCGAAGCGACAGGAGCTGTTGGGTCATCAGTAACAAATTGCCACATCTTGCCAAAAGTATCACCACAATGATGATCCGATGATAATGACCATGATACAAAGAAAAAACAGTGTAGGAATGAGACTTGTAATGATATCTAATGACAGTGATGAAACATCAGTTGATAGTAATGATAATAGTACTGGCCAGTAATGAATGTAATGGTAGCAATATATGGCAATGCTGGTCATTTCAGAGTCACAGTCGTTTGACTCGCGTGACGAGCCTTCCGGGCTTCCGGGATTCCGAGGAGGGGCCGATGTCCCGTCGAGCTGTCGGCAGGGGATTCCGGGGATTCCGGGGATTCCACTGGCATCTGTTTGAATCGTTTGGTGAGAAGATTAAGAAAGACATGGAAAGACATGGAAAGACCCAATTGTTTTCTTCTAAGTTTGGTCGAGCTGAGGATTGACGTGCTGACTGTTCCTCAGGTTCTTGAATCCCCCAGCCGTTTACAGACGCGCCCAACAGATTGTTGACAGATTGTTGGCGTGAATTCAGCATATTTCAGCCATGGCCGAGGCATTGATCACCCTTGAAGTGACAAATTTGCAAGGTAAGAGGTACAAGTTTAGTGATGTACCTCTTTCACTGACCGGCAAAGCCTTGCAAGAATTGATTTCTGGCCGGCTTCCCTTCAAGCCAGGATCGTACATCTCCCTCCAACATGGATCTGTACCGCTTTCCTTCGACCAGACACTGCTGGAACAAGGCATTGGATGTCAGGTTGACCAGGTCACCTTAACAAGCGTGTACCTTCCGGTGAAGATCCAGGCTGCATGGAGCTACTTGAGGGACCATCACCCAGATATGTCGTCCTTGCAGGGGGTGACACAGTTGGAAGGGATCGGATCTATGCTACATCTCTGGAATTTGCCGCATAGTCTGCAGACTTTGACTCTGAGGGATTATTTCAACCGTAGTTTGCAACTCATAAACTTGCCAAATGGCCTGCACACTTTGACTTTTGGCTTGGAGTTTAATCAAAGCTTGGATGGGCTGAACCTGCCCAGGGCTCTGCGAAGATTGACATTTGGCCATTGTTTCGATCAAAGCATCGATAACGTGACATTGCCGAGTGGCCTTCAGAGCTTAACTTTTGGCTTTTGTTTCGATCAAAGCCTCGACGATGTGAACTTGCCCACGGGGCTTCAGAGCCTAACTTTTGGTCATAATTTCGATCAAAGCCTAAACAACGTGAACTTTCCAAGTTCTCTTCGAGATTTGACTTTTGGCAGCGCTTTTGACCAACGACTAGATCACGTGAATCTACCTAGTGGGCTACAGAGTTTGATTTTCGGCGTGGAGTTTAACCAGAGTCTCGATGACGTCAACTTGCCACGTGACCTCCAGACCCTGACTTTGGGAGACCGGTTCAACCAGACGGTGGAATGCGTGAAATGGCCCTCTGGCCTCCGCAGTTTGTCTTTTGGCAGTCGCTTTAATCAAAAGATGGATATGACGACCCTGGGTGAGCTTGAAACCTTGACATTGGGCGATTGCTTCACAAACATGAAGCTGGGCAGATTACCTGGAAACCTCAGGAGCATCACTTTTGGTTATGAGTGTCAGGACATCGACAAGTTGCCAACAAGCTTGGAGAGCCTAACGTTTCAACCTCGTGTGAGCCAAACGGAGACAGACTTGCCAGGCGGTTTGAGACACCTGACTTTCGGCCGACGTTTCAATCAGAGCCTTGATGGCATGAATTTGCCAAGTGGACTACAGAGCTTGACATTTGACTATCATTTTAATCAAAGCCTGGACCACTTGAAGTTGCCCAGCAGCCTCAACAGTTTGAAGTTTGGTTATTGCTTTGACCAGACCCTAGACCGTGTGAACTTGCCCAGCGGCCTGCAAAGCTTGACTTTCGGATATAATTTCAATCAGAGCCTTGATCGCGTAGAGTTGCCCCGTGGTCTTCAGAGCTTGAAATTTGGCTACATCTTTGATCAGAGCCTCGAACATGTGAAGCTGCCGGATGGGCTTCTAAGCTTGACTTTTGGCTACTGTTTCAACCAGAACCTAGATCATGTCGACTTGCCAGATAGCCTTCAAACCTTGGCTTTTGGCTGCCACTTTAATCAGATGCTTGATCACGTGAAGTTGCCAAATCATCTTCAGAACTTGTCTTTTGGCAATTTCTCTCAAAGCTTACATGATGTGAGTTTACCCAGTGGACTCAAGAGCTTAACATTGCTCTCCAGTTTCACCAAGAGTTTGGCCCAACTTCATTTGCCATCCTTGGAGAGACTGGAACTGGGCAATGCCTTCTGCATGGAAGGCGCGGACCCGGCAGACCTTCCAAACCTTCGAGAGTTGCGATGCCGAAAGTACTTCCTGAGCACAGTGGTGACTGATCTGCCTGGAACCAGCTGAATGTCAGCTGAATGTCAGCTGAATGTCAGCTGAATGTTTGCGATGGACACTGGACACTGGAGGCACATGCAAAAAATCTGGAGGTCGATGGGGAAAAAGCATGAAAAAGCCGGTTTTGGGAAATTGTACGGAGTCCAGCCCAGCACCCACAATGCCGGGGAAGCAGATCAAAATACCAAATGGCTATCGGGGGCGCATTTGTCCATGTCACCACATGTTTTTCTTGTGCGGTGAAACTGGGTGAGACCAACCCATATTTCTTTGCATTAATCGATACAACAGTGAGCTAGGGATGTCTACCCCAGTCTATCAATGCTAGCTCATCTCTTATTGACTGTTTCGCAAAGTCTGTGGGCACAGGTGAGCTTTAGTGCCCGTATCAGGTGTCCAGAGCCTTTGCTACTTGGATAACCACATCCCCGGAATGGTACTTGTGGGAGTCCAGTCGCATCAAAGATGAAACAATAGTAAGATGAACGATCCTGAGGTTGGGCCCGGTTGGAATATCATGATCTACTGAGTCTACTGCAACCAATTTGGGACATTTGCTGCCGAGGCCCGTCAATGTCACGCGTCAGCTCCAATGGCGACGTCGGGAAGGACGCCCAATGGATGGAATGTTCACGACATTTCACGACTGAGTTACGAAACCCCACCAAAGTCACCAAAGAGAAGGTTTTGAAGCCTGCTTAAACAATCCAATCTTAAAGTCTACAGAGTTGAGAAGATAAGCATGCACGTGGTGCAGAGCACATTGTCGTCCCCAAGTGGTCGTAGCAATCTCCGAGCTATCGGCAGGAAGAACGCACATCTCCAGGTTCGCCTATGGCGGCACCCAACTCCCCTGAGGAAAAGCTTGAAAAACTGGTGCGGAGCCTAGGGATGACCGGAAGATTAGCAGGTGTTTGATGGTTTTTGCCTGGCAAAAACCGGTTTTGCCCGAAAAAAACACTAAAATCCACTGTTTGTATTTGTGTTTAATCATGATTTTCCGAAAAAAGCTGAAATTAATCGACATTGCAATTCTGGGGGAATTTTGGAGGATGAACCAGGAAATACACCATTTCTGGGCAAGGCCATGTTGCAGGATAGAACAGAAGTAGGCTCCAACCCTGTTCAATGGACGGATTTGAATAAGCTGGAACATTTCCTGAACCCATTTGGTGACTTCAAAGATTCGTCACTCCATCCTTTTCCAACCCAACATGGATTGAATCCCCAGGGGGATGGCCGTGGCCTGTTCCACGTCATCGAGCAACTGGCCGCTTTGGAGGTGGAGATTGCCTCGTTTTGGATGAAGTTGGGGAAAAAAACGATGTAGAGAATCCTGGGGACATTTTTTTGGATGATGTGGAATTATGTTTGATTGATCTTATGTGATATAAAATGATATAATGATATATCTCATTGGGGAGTTCTGGATTTTCTGGTGGAAATGTGCAACAAAAATAACACGGCATTATCACAGCATTGCACAATCAGCCATTTTGTTCACATGGTCAGAATGAATATCATAACAAGTTGGGTTGATCAAAACCGAGCCAGGGTGCCCTCTGGAGCATTTTGGATGGGCTGAAATCCAATGCGACTCACGTCTCCTTCTTTTGCCGTGAGTGAGCCCTTTGAGTTGGAGGTGGACACGGATTTTCCACAGTCAAATTGGATTTCCCCAGTTCCATGTTTCATTCCCAAGCCTCATGCTAAAGTTGGATCATGAAGAAAACAACAGTTTCATATAATTACACAATATAGAGAATATATAATATATATATATGTAAAATAGTAATAATAGTTTTAATAATGATAATAATATATATATAATAATCATATTTACATAATAATATATATATGACTATAATAATAGATAATAGATATAATATATAATAATAATGATGATAATAATAATAATATATATATAATAACAATAATGATAAAAAATAATAATCTATATATATATATTATAGTAATAAGAAGAAGAAGAAGAAGAATAATAGTAATCATAATAATAATAATATATACAATAATAATATATAATCATATACAATAATATATATATACATAATCATATACAATAATTATATATATATAATCATATATATATATATTTCTTGCAGATTAGAAATCATCCCCCCATATTCCCATTACAACCCCCATCCAATCCCTGTGATATCCACAGGTACTGGGGCACCTCAGCCTCCCATGCGCAACTGTCCTTAGAGAAGTTGGGTTTCCATGAGCGACTCAAGCGTCAGGCGGGGCAGATGCCAGGAAGATCTTCCTATTTCGGGTGTAACCCCAACCATGATGTGTCACATGAGTATAGTGGAAAGCTGATTGACAAGATATCCATTACAAGATATCCATTGAGGGATATCCAAGGTAAAAGAATGATTTTTAAGGATGTGCAATCTGCAGAATTTGCCCAAGGTGTCTTGGACTGTTGCAGACATGACTGAGTTTTTGTTGAACCCTGAAGAGAGAATTCTTTCTGCCAACACAGCTCAGCAGATACTGATGCTTAGCTAGACCAAATACCAGAGCGTCGGCCAATTTCAACCCAGACCCAAGAAAACTTAGGTCTGGGTTGAAAAACGCCGCTCAGCAGGTACAGCAAGCTTGTGTCCTTGAAAGTCTGAGCCTGGGCGTGTGGAGCCCTGATCCCCTCACCTCCGGAAGCTGCAAACCAAACCAGCAGCCGAAAAATGTGTTTCCCACCCCAATAACATCCAATAACATCCAATAACATCCAATAACATCCAATAATATCCAATAACATCCAATAATATCCAATAATATCCAATATTCCATACATGTCCATGTATTTCCATTTATTCTGTGGTTTTGATTGGTCAAATCTCCTTGTTTCATCAGGATTTCACCGCTGAGGTTGCATCACATTTGTGCTCCGGCACCATGCAGGGAGTGTCTGTGACCATTCGTTCCAGGTTACGAAATCTCCTGTGCGCCCAAGGGACAGCTCCAAAGTGATAGCCCTTGCATCATTTGCAACATTCTGAACATCATCATAAACATCTTGGAACTCTATTTAGACCAAAGAGTTACTCATTAGGGATTAAGGAAACTAAGGAAAAAAATATGGAAGTCCATTTTTTATGCATTTGTTGAAGTATAGCTACCTGGCACCTCACAAGTACAATTGTTGCCTTTTACCGATGATCTTGCGTGGTCACAGTTGTCACAGGTACTACGTCCACGAGAACTGCTTGGTTCTGCTGGATTTGGTTTGGCCTCTCAAGCTTTGGGAGGGACCAAGATAGGTTTCTTTCCATGCGGGGTCTAAAATGCATCACTGAAGCAACATACCATCATGGCAAACATTCAAACCTCGCAAAGCATGTTGAAACAAGGTAGATCGACATGAATTTAGCATGATTTAGCAGCTAGTTCAGCATGGTTTAATATGGTTTAATAATTAATATATGAATTTTCCACATGTTTTTTCACCCAGGTGTGTCAACGTTGGCTGGCAGAGCAGTCCTGGCGTTCTGCCGAGCCGTGAGCCCATGGCTTGTTGATGATCCAGTTGACCCAAACACATCAGTTCTTCATCACCACCAGGGTGATTATTGTGGGTCAACTGGATATTGTTTGGGTCAACTGGTGATTGTTGATGATTATTGTTCATGATATTGTTGATGTTGTTGTTATTGTGGCTATTGTCGTTACTGTCACTATTATCACCTAATATAGTGTAGCTTGTGACCATGAGCCATGCAGGTACGGCCATTGCAGGGAACCTCGGACTGTGCCGGCTGCGATGCTTGTGGCGATGCATCAAGCCTCACCCGGTTGCCATGTTTTTCGTTCGACCGATCCCGCAGTTTGAAAACTGCGGATTGTGAATTCCTGCGCTGAGGCCCCGAAAACCTGAACTTGGACATCTTGGTGCCTCCCAGCGATGCTGGATGCTATGGGATGCTATGGGATGCTATGGGCTGGGGCGCGTTCAGGTTACTTCAGGTCCCATGGTCCCATGGCTCAGATGCAACGCAGATAGGATGGTTGCTGACAGCGGGTCACACCGGTGCCATTGGGACGCTCTCAAAAAGATTCATGAAAAATGAGAGATCCTGAAACTGCATCAGTTGTTCTTGAATCCTGAACTGTTTGTGAACCTATCAACAATAAAAATCAATAAAAATCAATATCATCGATATCCTTGTGCCATGCCCCATGGCGACCTGGAAGCTGGTTGGGATCCCAAGCGTGACGGGATTTGGTTCCAAACATGTGGATACCATGGGAAAAAACGGGCGATTTTACTGGGGAAAATATAGATTTTACGATGATCAAAGATATAAACCAATGGTTTTTGGTGGCATATTTTCAGAAGCCAGCAGGATTTTGTTGGTTATCGTATGCATGAAGTCAAATAACCATTGCCCACTGGCCGTGAAATTGAACAGCTGCTGCCCAGAGCAGACTGTACCATTTGTATGAGAAAAGTGTGTGACTGACTTTATCAGATTTTAATCAACCTCTTTCGATTTGTGTCGGGGCTGAAGCCGTCTCCCAATGACACCTCGCACAATTTGGCTCAGACACTGCTGTAGTTAGATATGATCAAAGGTCAGCTTCAGCCATTTGCCCAGATGGCTTTGCGCATGTTCTTTCTCATTGATTGTATTCATTGGGATTCCCACATTCAGTGAAATTTCATACCATCCTTACTGGAGTATCTGAGTAAGACATTGTGAGCCAGACGCAGCCGACTACCTCAACAAGGCCAAAGTTCTACAACTCCTTTCACCGCTGAAACAGAGATATCATGATTTTCTGAACTTCTTGGGATATTTGGGATTTACTTTCCCTTCAGCCACACCCGACCAGCCCTACCAGCCCTACCAGCCCTACCAGAACAGCTTAACCCGGGGGCACCTCGTCACGAAAAAAAAAAACAGCAGAGCCGCCCGATGAGCAATGCATCCTCACCGCGGCGAGCAGCGACTGCATCTGACGGAGAAATGCCCTCGGGTGGGTTTTGAAAAGTGGCGTCATAACACTGTCATACCAGGTAATTACCAACTGGCTTGATGATGTATGATGATGTTTGATCATGTCTAACGGGGGTTATCGAACAAATCTGATATGTGAACCCCAGTGAAATTGAAGAAACTCTGACAGATTCTTCATCCAATCTGCTGAATGTCAAAGAGCTGCAAGAGATGTGATCCTGAGTTGCTAAGGCAGATTCCTCACCGGTGCCGGCCCCGTCCCCGGTGGATTTCGGCGAAGCCGGGCAGCCCAGATCCTGAAAGCTGGAAACTGCAGCACCGGGGAGAAGATTTTGGCATGTTTTTTAAATGTGTTTTTAACTTGTTTTTTCCCCACATCTTTGTAGTGCACTCCCGCGTGCTTCCGCCTCCTCCGCCTCCTCCGCCTCCTCCTCCTCCCGCCCTGCCTCCCACACACAACTTGTCCCCACACCCACACACACACACACAACTTACTCACACACAACTTGTCCACACACAACTTGCTCACACACAGCTTGTTAACACACAACTTACTCACACACAGCTTGTTCACACACAACTTACTCACACACAACTTGTCCACACACAACTTGCTCACACACCTGGCAATTATGGCACGGGGCTGGCTCTGGTGGTGCGCTTGGGTCGGCAGGCGTGGCACTTGGCGACATCGACCTCCACTTTGTGTGGCAGGCGTGGCACTTGGCGACATCGACCTGCACTTTGTGTGGCAGGTGTGGCACTTATGGCACTGGGCTGGCTCTGGTCGCTTTTGTCACACACAACTCTTTCATGCACAACTTTGTCGCACATTTCTTTCACACACAACTTTGTCACACATTTCTTTCACACACAACTTTGTCATACACATACAACTCTTTCACACACAACTTTGTCCAATACAACTCTTTCACACACGCAAATTTGTCACGCACAACTCTTTCACACACAACTCTTTCACACACAACTTTGTCACATACACTCTTTCACACATAACCTTTTACACCCAACTTTGTCACATACAATTCGTTCACACACAACACTTTTACATACACAAACTCACACACACACAACACTGTCACACACAGCTCCTGTCTTGCACCATCTCCTTTCTCTTTCCTGCCTTTCCCATCTCGTTTTCACATCTGCTTGGTGATTATTGGAAGAAGCTGACATGTGGGGTTTTCCGGTCCTTTGATGTCCTTTAATTACATGTTTATGAATCAACTCAACATCCAACCCCAACAGGAGTTCGTCCTGAAATCTGTCTTCAATCTTGGAATCTTGGATTGGTAAGAAAAAGAAATGGCTACATGACTTAAAGCTGAATGAAAATGGGGAAGCTTCTCTAGATCCACAGCCTTGGCTCAGGGCACTTCACGGTCAGTGACTTGGCGTCAACTCACCACTCACCACAGCAGTGTGTGAAAGGTTGGAATGTGAGGGATCTTTTCCTTGGGCCAAACATCTGATGCAAAAGAAAATGCAAAATTGGCAAAAGTAGAGCTGTAGGTTGGGAAATTGTCTTGCTATTCAATCTTTCTGCTAAAGAGGGAGTGAAACAGCAGCTTGTCTCTTTCAGATCTTTGTCTCAACGCTTAGACGTCAATAATTGAGAGGGACCATTTTCGCCGCAGCTGAGTACGAGGACGGAGTGTTCCGAGATTTTTCAAGCGATCTCACAATGTCACTTGGCCAATAAGGGTTTGAGCTTGGATTTGGGCTGGATCATGGAGCTTTCGATAGCTTTCGGTTTCAAACATCCACATTCTGGTGGGAAAAAGGTATCCACGGATCTATCCATGGATCCTTGGGGGCAAAGTATGGCAAACCCAGATGTGAGTCGATCAACCAAAGTTTCTTTGCGTCAGATTTAGCCATGACAGCAGACCCTGTGAGTCCGCGTCAAAGCCGTGTGATTCTGCCAGGACATCTTGCCATTCCAAATTTCCCAATCACTTTGGGCCAAAAATTGGATTATAAAATTCTTTGGCCACCTTTTGATCATTTTTGATCCAAATATTTCCATATATTTCCATATATTTCCTACATATCCCGAATCAAACTCTGGATATCCGATCTGATGGGACTCGATCTGCAGCCCAGTCTGGAGTTCTAAGGATCTCCTTTGGAATTCCCTTGGCATCTGGGCGAATTGGGAGATGTCTACCATTAGATCATAAAGGATACAACGATACATAGAATCATATAGAATCCACTGAAAAAGAGAAAAAAATGGAAAAAAGATGGAAAAAGTGGATCCCACTGAATCTGACTTTTCACGTTCCAAAACCTTGGGCTCCTGGTGGTTTGCCATCGCAGTCACAGCTCAAAAAAGAGCCATCCGATGCATCAGCCAAGGAAGATCGACAAGCGAAGCGATTTACGATTCGTGTTTTCATTTTGGCTGTGGCCATTGCTGCTTGGTCTCTGATGCATTTCATCGCGACACTTGGCACTGAAAGGAACTTGTGGCTGCACTGATCACAACATAATCCGGCTCTTCAAACACCTTCAAATGAAAGTCCAGTTTTTGCGCAAATCCAAGTGCTTGTACATTGGATGGAAATTCACAGTCGACAGCGTGTCGATGTCCGTTTTTTGTTGCTCTTTGTGACTATACAGCAAAAGTATGCAGAAGTATGCAAAATGAAGCAAATGGATTTGCCCACAAAATGTTTGTTTGCTGAAACTGAAATGCGTTCTTCTGGTGGCAGAGGGTCTGTCCATCTCAGGAACTTGCTGATGGGCCGGTATAGCGGTGCCTTTGGTCCACATGCTGCATCCATGAAAGAATTGGGGAATGTTGGAGCATCCAGATCCCAGGCAACGACATGGCAGCTACCAAAAAGTTCATTGACCATTTGATGATATTTGATGCAAAATTCCAACAGATCCATGAATTGTCAACAACATTCAATGGATTCAACTACTGACCGACTGACCGTATCATTTTGCAGATTTCAATCCGGCCCACCGGATTGTTCCGGTGTTTTTCTTTGCTGAGAATCCGCGGACGGCTCCAACGGCATTTGGTCCTCCCTGTCGGGCTTGTTGATCGAATTGAGTATCCCTGCCTCTGGTGACTTGTCAACGGGTTATAACGGGTTTTGGTGGTACGTCTTCTACGGAATTTTGACGGTTGGTGAGTGGGTAGGGTATTGTTCAGCTTGGTCACTGCTGGATTTTAGTCATATATTTGGTTTGGGTCTTGTTAGTCTTGTTCGGGTACAACCAATCAAAGAAGCCAAAGTACTTAAGAATTGGGATATGTTGTGACCAAGATGTGTTGGACTTTGTGCACCCGTTTTTGCTTCGATGGCAAGGCTACATGGGCGCTTTGTACCATAATCGACAGCTCACCTGCTGTTTCTGCAGCTGCAATCTCTTTCTGGCCATCCTCTCTGTGGCGTATCTTGACAGAGCTCGTACCAGTGAGAGCATGATGTTTACTGCAGAAAGCCTTCCAATTCTCCTTTCAGTGATTCATGTTTCATCACCTTGAACGCATCTTGTGGTGTAAGTTGAGATCAACAGTTCACCATAGCCGCCATAGCCATTCCATGTATCCCATTCTTGTCTATGGTGCAATGGTGGGATGAGCTGGTCGAGATATGTCGAGATAAGTGGTTTTCGTGTAACATCTCCACAACCATGGGCGATGTCCATCTCTTTCCCTATGTGTTTTTGGGTGGTTACATAGATATCCCAGCTTGACCTGATCCCCAAGTCATGACAACAACTGCTCAGGTCATTCACCCGTTGGGCACTGAGTTGGGCGTTATGAACTGGTGATCAACTGGAAGCCACGGTTTGAAAAACCACCTGAGAATGATTGAAGCAGCTGTTTTTATCATAAAATATCATTCTGCTGATTTTATTCTGATTTTATGAACTTGATAGGTATTTTCGATACCCAAACAGCTCTCAAATTCATGCTGGTGTTCTTTCTCAGATGTAGATTTTGCCGTAGACATGCCATTCCCTCTGGCATTGGCGCATTTGGGGCCCAAGATGGAGACATGTTCCAGCAGACTGCTACTTATCTTTTCTCTTATTTTTCTCTTGACTCAAGGTGTCAGAAGCATTCCTCATTAGTCTTTGTCCTCTGTACGCCTGAGGTGCACAATGTATTTTTGAGAATTGTACACAGGTATCTTTTGCATGTCATAACCACACTGTAAGCAAGACATCCCATATACACACAAGAGTAGTTGAGGTCTTGTGGTCAGATTGGTTGAGCTGCGGGGTGACTGCGAAGCTGAAACTGACTACAGTCAGCGGTCCGTTTGCGAGATGTGGGAGGACCAGATGGTCGATTGTGTGGATGGGATGGCACTAGATGGGAGGGTGGATGCCGTCGGATTTTAAGGTCGTCTTTTGCAGACATGAAAAGGTCAGAAGTTTTCCTGTGCTATGTTCCTATTCTATCCTATTCTATCATTAGTGAGCAAGCTGGTCCTGGAAGATACGGTCCTTGATTGTCCTGCAGGACAATGGAGCTCAGAAGAATCTCGAAGTGGAATGCAGGGAAGGCTGCAGTGGGTTGAACTGAGCTTTTCCCACGCCTTTAAACTACGGATTTTAAACTAATCAAACGTCATTTGGCAAGTCAAGAAGTCACCATTTGTATGATTTGAAGTTGGCAAAACGTTGTGTGACGCACAATCAAACATGTGACTTGACAAGAAGGCTAAAAGTCACAGCTGCGTTCATTTGACCTTTTTGTCCAGCCCTGCTGCGGTTCACGCTTTGAGCATTTGGGCAATTGACAGGTATATTTATAATAGTTTATAATATATAACTATAAACAGAACTATGATTATATATATATATATACTGGTCCAAGTACATCAATGCAAACACAGGCCGAAATGAATGTCGCAACACATACAGAAAACCTCCGAATACAGTCTTTGTGAAGTGATGTTATGGCTGTTCAAATCCAGATATGGGATGTTGCAGGGGAAAACCACTTCCCAGATCTGCCCAATATCTCTCAAAGAGTGCAGAACCACCATGGATCCATCACCCTCACCAAGGTATGTCTTTCTGACCAATCTGATTTGTAGCGCGGTCTTGTCGTGTTGTGCTTGTTGGGCCGGCAGCTTGGAGACACATTGATGGGCCTAGCTCCGGATGTTGAATCCTCCAAAACGTTTGGAGCCGGCCACCTTTTGGAGGACCTCCAGCCTACTAGCCACGTCTAGTCACGTCGAAGTACGGGGTTGCCATGGGTTGCCATTCCTGCTCCGAGGTAATATGCTCTTCCAAAAATTGTCACCCGAACAACCACAGATCGACACCACGTCAGTGGTAGGAGAGGTGCCATAGGGCCATAGATGGGCCATAGGGCGTCAAGGTCACTGTTCGGGGAAAGTCAAAGTAAGCTTGATAAGTCAAAGTAAGCTTGAGAATCTATAAGAATTCAATATGAATTTAATAATTTAATATGAATCAATGAAGGACTTAAAGTTTCAACCTGGTTGGATGATGCGATTCCCAAGCTGCACAGCATTGGGGACTGCGCAGCATATCACAGGTGGTACAACTTGGCGTCCTTTGGTTGCAGAAGGTTTGGGAGCGGGAGGGTGGAACTACAGGGAACTACTGCGTGCAGTTTCTGGAAGCTGCTTCACCATGGATGTTGACCAGATTTGGATGCCCCGAGTTTTTCCACGGCTTATAACAACTTATTAGAAGGCACATAGAACAGCATAGAACAGCAAGTATGTCTAAGCCCCAAACGGCAGACATACAGAACAGATTGTGCGTGCCTCGACCTGGTCCAGTCACTGAGAAAGCGAGGTCAGTATGCCCTTGAGCGTAACGACCTCGGGCAACACTACGCCAAGTGGCCAGGCAAGCTAGCAACATCTAGATCATCTAGCAACACATGGTGAGAATAATAATTTCCATCTAGCAGCTAGTGTGATATCAGCACAACCAATTGATACCAATTGTCTTCTTTTGATCGAGAATGATATGTTTGTAAGTCTATATTATATGTTGGCTGCATAGGAATGTATATGTTTAAGATCTACTTTTCTTGTGGACCATGTTGAGGGATGTGTTTGTTTTGCTGTGAAACCATGACGGCACAAGATGTTGCGCGAAACATGGAACCCCCAACAATGAGCTCAACAATGAGCTTCTACGATGGTTTTTCTCGCTTGACTCCTGGCCGTGTTGGGTTCCAAGCCTGCTATTCTGTATTGATCTAACTCAGCCAACCAAAACTGAGGATTTCATAGGTTATTCAGCTGGATTTGGATATTCAGCATCCAATTCGTTGATAAAAAAATGGGTGCCAGGTGACGACCCTCTACTCCCTGGATCCCAGGCCTTCGGGTCCAGGTGCGGCCGTGGAAACCAGGCATCACCATGTTTTTCTTGGAGGGATGTCTTTACTTTAGAAATCCATAGAAATCCTGGATTTCTTAAGAGATGTTGACATTACTTTGTTAGTTTTTGGTTCAGGATAGAGTAATGAAGTTTGGCAACTATCATCTCTGTGAAGTTGGCATTGGCGTCCGCGCAGGTCGTTCCACTTGGACGGAACCGCTCTGAGGGCAGCTAAATCGATTCATGGTGAAGTTCCGACTTCAAAAGCTTTGGATAGAGTGGCTGATTGATCTGGGAGTTTAATGATATTCTATGGTGTTCAAGAAAAAATAGGATAAGGTGGGGGAAAAAAAAAAACTATCCCGATTTGTTTTGGAAAGACATGGAAGAATCGTCCAAATTTGCTTCAGCATTTTGAGGTTCCATGGATCGTGCTGCAACTGCCTGTAAGGTTCTGCCTTTTTCGCAAATCTGTCAAGACTTGGAAGAGAAATCAACAGCTGTGGTCTCGACGAGTAGCAAAATGGGGCTGAAGTGCCATATTAATCCATATTATACCATTGAAGGGGCCAGGGTTGAAGCATAAAGCACCAAATGGCATGTGGCTCTGACCAGGTTGTTCAATCTTGAGGTGCTGTTTCAGGTGTCCAGCTATTGATTCAATGACTAGACGTTCGGCAGTTGAGGCAGGTAGAGCTTGGCTTTGACGAAAATTTGTCCCAGCAGAGTTCCGCCATGTGTTGAAGTTTTTTAGAACAACAGTTGTGACAGTTCTGTGCCAGGGATGCAGAATGCATGCTCGGCACACGGTGGCCACACCAGACCGGATCTGCACAGCGGTGTGGCTGCGGTCACAGGGCGAAGATGATGAAGATGGACGAGCGTCAGCGAGCAAAAGCTGAAAATACGATCGCTTTTGGAACTGGATGCTTTGTAGATGATAGATGATGATAGTATAGTATAGTATATTTATATATGTCTATAGTTTCCTGGCCTGATTCCATCTCTTTGGATGCTTCACCAGTCATATTGTCAGTTTAGGCTATGTCACAAGATAATGTAGTTCTTAAACGTTGAATTTGCTGACTGTCATAGATTGATACTGATGTCTTTTCATGTCACCGCGCCTTGCGGGAACAAAGTTGCCCATGATTGCGGGAAAACATCCCTTTGCTTTATCTTCCCACAACTCCCAACAACTTTCCATGTTCCGGCAATGGAGCTATAGCCTATTATAGCCTAGCTTTATCTGGTATCTCCAAGAGAAATCAATGGATGGTATATGGATGGTATTGACTTGCATGGTATTATATTAGGTATTTATATGGTGTTATATGGTATTATATTAGGTATTTATATGGTATTATATGGTATTATATAACCAACAGATCATCTAATACCTATTTATGGTATTATATTGATTGATAGATGGTATATCAAGAGAAATCAGTTTTTGAACAACCAACAGAACCAACCTGATCTGATCGAATCTAATCTGGACTCGGCTCAGAGGGGCTTTTCGGCCCTGGGGAGTTGCCCCAGGCGGCCCAGGCTTACCCCCAGCTCTTCCCCCAGCTGGATGTATAAATTGAGTAGACGTTTAGATTGTTTAGGACGTATTTAGTATCATGATCTACCGGATTTAGTTATCATAGATTGAACATATTCTAGATTTGAGTACTACTTGTATCATCTATCAATCATCTATCAACTAGATCATCAATAAATTACCTAAGATTACTGAGCTTCAAGACTATTTCATAGAATTCTGTACCATCAACATGTTACCCCAAGGTTACCCCCAGGCCACATCTTCTCAGCGTTGAGTCCTTGACGCGTTGGATGAGCCATGAGCGACGCGCCGAACAGCGATGGGCAGAGCGATGGAAGGGCGCGCTGCTTGAACCGCTGGGACCCGATTTTTTTGGGCCAAGAAGCAGTGCATTATCATTAACATAATAGCATGTTATACATATAATGACATATGTTACACAACGACACACGCACATCATTATGTAGTATGTATTGTTGTTACCATAATTGTCAGTATTGCTATGATTAGTATCAGTATTACGATTATTCCTATTGTTGTTATGATTTGATGATCCATCTCAAAAGGGGGTGCAACCAATGGTTGATAGTTTTTTCCCCAGCTGGAAATAGCTAAGGCACCAACAAGGCAGCAACAATTCCACCAAATAATTTTAGCGATCGTTAAAGTTCGATATTCAAGATCATCAGGGATATTCCCAACCAATCTCATAAACAATTCTCCAAAGATGGAAGGAAATCAGCCCAAAAAGATGTTATCTGGAGGCTGCATGGACAAGCGCCACGCCAGCGCCCACGCCTTTAGATGTCGAGGTCGCCAGGTTGTTGGTGGAGAACTGATGGAAGGGATATGTATATATGTTTGTGTATTTATAATTACATATTGTATTTGAATTGTATGTGTATATATATACATGTGTTTGTTTATTTATGTAATGTATATACACATATATATATATATCATTTAATGTATACATATATATATGTTATTATGTAGTATATATATATATTATTGGTGGGTTCATTTATTGAAAAAGGGGATTAGTGAATACATGTTTGATAGTTTATGATAATTTTGATGAAAGGTTGCCCAAATGTTCCAAGGTTGATCATTTTTGATATAAAAGGCCAGGCTGGATCTTGAGTTTCCCAAGTTCCCAGTGAGCCATGAGACTTTGGCCTCATAGATTCTAAGTGATTCCAACCTTTTCCAACTCAGGCAGAGGGCGCAGATGGCAACGGTCAAGAAAGCCCTGACACCCGCGACGGTACTTTGCGCCTCGGCCGCCAGTTGCTAAATGGTGGGATGTTGGCAAGGACACTGCAAAACTTGATGGATAGCAAATACCCAGAGACTTTTACCAGTCACAAGTCCGCCCAACGAATCAATTGAAGTTGCTATGTCATCAAGAAAAACAATTGATACTGGTCAGGAGCGACCCCTTAAGTACTGCAATATACTGGTGCTTTCAAACATTCTTTGATCCAAAATGACTGTAAATACCAGTATCAATTGTTTTTCCGAGGGATTGAAATCTGCCACAAAGAGTTCTTTTTTCTCGCTGAGGATCTCCTTTGGAATGCCTCTGGAAGCTTGCCATGTCCTGGTGCTAAGTCCCGCCCTGATTAGCGCAGTGAATAACAACAATGTGGGTAAAACGATAATAAACCACCCATTTGGGAATGGTGTGTAGCACTGTAGCACCTATTTATGGTGATTTGGGGGATGGTTTACCAGTAGTACCTCACAAGGCGGTGGCGGAAGTTTCAAGGATAGGACACTATAGGAGAGGTGAGTTGTTGTGATTCATGGATGGCAGAGCGAATCCACTGATGGACCGAAAGGTGGTTGGAGTTGTGCTTTTTGGAGTGGTTGCAATGGTTGCAGTGGTCACCTCACTCACAACTCCTGGATGTAGTGTGGTGTAGTG